>OCVV011355070.1_pt1 | contig 38829 bp, 31 predicted proteins | sample 1539721 | NCBI WGS metagenome assembly OCVV01 (sample SAMN02144230, study PRJEB22623) | gut metagenome | biome: sheep rumen | host: Ovis aries | place: New Zealand | reverse complement strand
CCTGAAAGGAAGAATTGAAGCGATTCTGTTTGTCGCCGGGGAGGCGGTTTCCGTGAAGGAGCTGGCCCGGGCCCTGCAGATCAGCGAACAGAAGCTTTCAAAGCAGCTGAATGAAATCAGCGACGAATATGACTATCAGCAGAGGGGCTTCCTGCTCAAAAGATTCGGAGACAAGGTTCAGCTTGCGACGCGGCCGCTGTACTCCGAGGACGTGGTACGGCTGCTGCAGCCTGTTCAGCAGCAGAGCCTGAGCCAGGCGGCTATGGAAACGCTGGCGGTTGTTGCGTACAAACAGCCGGTAACCCGGGCGGAAGTGGAACAGATCCGGGGAGTGAAATGCGATTACAGCCTGCAGAGCCTGATGCTGAAGGGAATGATCGACGAAATCGGCCGGAAGGACACGATTGGCCGTCCGATCCTTTTCGGGACGACGGACAAGTTCCTGAGCCATTTCGGGATCCGGTCGCTGGAGGAGCTTCCGCCGATGCCGGAGGCGCCTTCGGACGGGGAAAAACCGGAAGACACAGGGGAAGAACTGATTCCCTGACTTCCGGCGGTTACATAAAGACAACAAAAGGTCAATAAGAAAGGATGGATCGGAATGGAAAAGAAGATGCTGATTGAAGGAATGAAGTGCGCCCATTGCAAAGCCCGCGTGGAAAAGGCGCTTCAGGAAGTGCAGGGCGTGGCTTCCGCGGAGGTGAACCTGGAAACGAAAACAGCGGTGATCCGCCTGACGGAGGAAGTAAACGACAGCGCGCTGATGGACGCGGTTGCGGGCAAAGGATTTACTCCGGTTCAAATGATCTGACAAGGAGATAAAGAAGATGGACGGGCAGAATAAACCGACAGCCAGGAAAAAACGGATCCTCGGGGCAGGAAAGGGAATCGAGAAGAAGGGGGAAGGGCTTGGAACAGGCCCGGTCGGCCAGAGCAGCAGCAATCCCGCTCCGGGCAATTTCGGCAGCCGGCCCCAGAGACCATCGCAATCCGCCACGGGAGGATCCGCCTCCCAGGGCCCGCGGCGGCCGTCGCAGAGCACCCCTTCCTACGGCAGAAACGATACGGCGCAGCGGCCGTCGCAATATAGCTCCCCCTTCGGCGGGAATGACGCTTCGCAGCGCCCTGCAGAAAACTCCTTCGGACAGCAAAGCAGGCCCGGGGCACCGTACGGCGCGGGCAGGCAGAATTCCACGCCCGGCCGGCCTTCCTCTGCTTACCGGCGGACAACGCAGAGCGGCTCCGGACGGCCGGCGGGAGGGCAGCGCTCCGGCAGTCCCGTATCCGGCGGCGGTGGCGGGAAGCTTCTGCTGCTGATCGCAGCAGCTGCCATCATATTCTTCTTCGGGAGAAACCTGTTTTCCGGGAACGAGGGAAGCACCCTTGACCTGATCGGAAACCAGACCGTTTCAACCCAGGGCAGCGGAACCCAGAACAGCGGAACCCAAGGCAGCGGAACCCAGGGCGTCGGAACCGGCACAAGCTCCGGTTCCCTGATGAACCTGCTGAGCAGCTTCATGTCCGGAAGCGAGAGCTCTGCCTATGATTTCTCCGGAATCCTCAGCGGCCTTTCGGGTTCCGGCAGCCAGGGAACCTCCTCCGGAAGCGTTTCGCAGTATTTCACCTCCTCGATGGAAAACAACACTCCCGAGGCGGACCTGACCGTAAGCAGCAAAGCCCGGGACAAGTACACCGTTCTCAGGGGCGGCAACAACGACACGGTGACGATCCTCGTCTACATGTGCGGTGCGGACCTGGAAAGCCAGAACGGCATGGGAACCGCGGACCTGAAGGAAATGCTGAACGCCACGATCAGCGAAAAGATGAACCTGATCGTCTTCACAGGCGGATGCAGGAGATGGCGCAACAACGTTGTCACCAGCAACAACCAGATCTACAGGATCCAGAACGGAAAGCTGACCTGCCTGAAGGAGAACGCGGGGACAGCCAGCATGACGAATCCGGATACGCTTGCAGGATTTATCCGGTTCGGCAAGGAAAACTATCCGGCCAACCGGATGTGCCTGGTTTTCTGGGACCACGGCGGCGGAAGCATCAGCGGTTACGGCTATGATGAAAGATACGGCCAGGGGCAGACCATGACCCTTGCCGGCATCAACCAGGCGCTGAAAAACGGGGGCGTTCAGTTCGATTTCATCGGATTTGATACCTGCCTGATGGCAACGGTTGAGAACGGCCTGATGCTGGAACAGTACGCGGATTACATGATTGCCAGCGAGGAAACGGAACCGGGCCTGGGATGGTACTATACCAACTGGCTGTCCAGGCTCAGTGCCAATACCTCCATGAGCACGGTTCAGATCGGCAAAATGATCACGGATGATTTTGTGGACGTCTGCAACCAGAAGTGCCGCGGGCAGGCGACGACCTTAAGCGTGGTAGACCTGGCGGAGCTTTCAGCCACGGTGCCGGGGGAACTGAAAAACTTCAGCATCGGAACGAATGAACTGATCCAGTCCAAACAGTACAAGACGGTATCCTCCGCGAGGAGCAAAACCAGGGAGTTTGCCCAACAGTCGAGGATTGACCAGATTGACCTGGTTCATTTCGCCAACAATATGGGGACAAAGGAAGGCAAGCAGCTGGCAAAGGCCCTGCAGGGCGCGGTCAAATACAACCGTACCGGCGGCGGAATCAGCAATGCCTACGGACTGAGCATCTACTTCCCCTATAAAAAAACCGGAAAGGTCAGCCAAATGGTCTCCACCTACAAGGCCATCGGGATGGACGATGAGTATACCCGGTGCATCCAGGAGTTTGCCAGCCTGGAGCTCAGCGGCCAGCTGAGCGCGGGCAGCAGCCTGCAGAATTACGGCGGCACTGTTACTGCGCCGGGAGGCCTGCTGGAGAGCCTGACAGGAAACGGCGGCAGCTATTACAGCGGGATTTCCGGCAACTATTCGGGAAACAGCCTGGAAAGCCTGCTGGGGGGATTCTACGGCGGAGGAAGCGGCAGCGGCGGATCCACGGGAAGCATCCTGGACCTGCTGATGGGCCGGAGCCTCAGCGCATCCGACGCGGCGGAATATATCCGGGAAAACCACTTTGATCCTTCTTCCCTTGTATGGAAAAACGGCAGGATTTCCCTGAGCAGCGACCAATGGGGCTTCATCGCTTCGGTGAACCGGAGGCTCTATTATGACGACGGTTCAGGGTATATTGACATGGGATATGACGGGGAAGTGCAGACAGACGGAAACGACCTCGTCTACGGATTCGACGGGACATGGCTGTCCATTGACCGCCAGCCGGTGGCCTATTATCCCGGCGGCTATATCGAAACAGAGGAATGCTATGTTGAGACGGGATTCGTTCCGGCCTATGTGAACGGAATCCGGGCCAACCTGATCCTCGTGTTCGATCAGGACAACCCTTACGGGTACATTGCCGGAGCTGAGAGGGTTTACCTGAACGGCGAGACGGAAGCAGCCGCGAAAAACATGATTGCCATCGGACGCGGGGACAAAATCCAGTTTGTCTGCGACTACTATGATTACAACGGCAAATACCAGGACAGCTACAGGCTGGGTGACGAGATTGTTCTGGGAGATACGGTGGAAATCGGCAACACGTATGTGGATGCGGACCGGTGCCGGATGCTCTACTGCCTGACGGACTACTACCAGCAGGATTACTGGACGCCGGCCGTCTGAGCGCGGCCTGCGCCTTGCAGCAAGAAAACGATGAGAACAGTTCCCGGAGGGAAAAATGGATTACCGCGAGAAATTTGAGCTTGCCCTTGAAAAAGTCCAGAAGGCTCCGCGCTATACCGGCGGGGAAATGAACACCACTGTAAAAGCGTGGGAGAAAACAGGGCTTCACTTCGGCTTTTGCTTTCCGGACACCTATGAAGTCGGAATGAGCCACCTGGGGCTGAAAATCCTGTACGGTCTGATCAACCGGGAGGAATGGAGCCTTTGCGAACGGTTCTTCATGCCGTGGACAGACATGATTGCCCTGATGAAAGCGGAGGGTATCCCGCTTTTATCCATGGAAAGCCGCCGGCCGCTGAACGAATTTGATGTCGTTGGATTCACCCTTCAGTATGAAATGAGCTACAGCAATATCCTGGCAATGCTGGAGATGGGGAATGTTCCCCTCGAAAGCAGGGAGCGGGGCGAACAGGATCCGATCGTTGTGGCCGGAGGCCCCTGCGCTTTCAACCCGGAACCGCTGGCGATGTTCATCGACGCGTTCATGATCGGTGACGGCGAGGATGTGATGACGGAACTGAACCGGGTCATCCTGCGACGCAAAGAGGAAGGATGGAGCCGGGAAAAATGCCTCAGGGAGCTTGCCAGGCTGGAGGGCGTGTATGTGCCGTCCCTTTATGATGTCAGCTATCACGAGGACGGAACCGTGCAATCCGTCACGCCCAGGGAACCGGATATTCCGGCGAGCGTCAAAAAACGGGTTGTCACAGACCTGAACACCACCTATTATCCGGAGGATATTCCCGTTCCCTATACGGAAGTAATCTTCGACAGGATTATGCTGGAGATCATGCGCGGGTGCACCAGGGGCTGCCGCTTCTGCCAGGCCGGGATGCTTTACCGTCCGGTGCGGGAAAGAAGCCTTGAAAAGCTGCTGGATCTTGCGGAAAAACTGCAGGAATCCACCGGATATGAGGAAATCAGCCTGAGCAGCCTTTCCAGCGGAGACTACAGCTGCCTTCCCGAACTGATCCGGGCGCTTATGAAGAACATGAAGGATAAACGCGTTTCCATCAGCCTGCCAAGCCTGCGGATCGACAGCGTGCTGAAGGAAAGCCTGGAGGAAACGCAGCAGGTTCGGAAAACAAGCCTCACCTTCGCGCCGGAGGCGGGCACACAGCGCATGCGGGACGTCATCAACAAGGGCGTAACGGAGGAAGACCTGCTGGAGAAGGTCCGGGACGCCTTTGAAGGCGGATGGAACAGTGTAAAACTGTACTTTATGGACGGGCTTCCGACGGAAACGGAAGAGGACCTGGACGGCATTGCCGACCTGGCGAGAAAGGTCGTGGGGGAATACTTCGCGGTGCCCAAGGACCGGCGTGCAAGGGGACTGCGGGTTACCGTCAGCGTCAGCATCTTTGTACCCAAACCCTTCACGCCGTTCCAGTGGTGCGCGCAGGACACCATAGAAACCGTAGTGAAAAAAACGAATCACCTGAAGCAGGTGCTGAATATCAAAGGGGTCACATTCAACTGGCATGAGCCGTACGTAAGCTACCTGGAAGCCTGCTTTGCCAGAGGAGACCGAAGAATCGGAAAAGTGCTGCGGAAGGCTTACGAAAAAGGATGCATCCTGGACGGATGGAATGAAACTTTCCGGTTTGACCTCTGGATGGACGCGTTCCGGGAATGCGGCCTTGATCCCGCTTTTTACGCAAACAGGGAGCGGAGCATGGAGGAGGTTCTCCCGTGGGACCACATCGACAGCGGAATTTCAAAAGAATTCCTGCAGAGGGAATACCGGAAGAGCCTGAAGGCGGAAACAACCCGTGACTGCCGCAAGGGCTGCAACGGATGCGGGCTTCAGAACTGGAAGGGAGTATGCGGATATGCGAATGCTGGCCGTGTTTGAAAAAGGGGAAAGAATCCGTCATATCGGTCACCTGGATATCCAGCGCAGCTGCCAGCGCGGACTGAGAAGAAGCGGATTGCCGGTGGCCTACAGCCAGGGATTCAACCCGCATATCCTGATTACATTTGCTTCGGCACTGAGTACCGGCGCCTGCGGAAAACGGGAAATCATGGACGTGACCATGGCGGAAGATGTGACCCCGGAAGAGTTCGTTGAAAAAATGAACCGGGCCATGCCCCCGGAAATGCAGATCAGGGAAGCAAGGGCACTGGACAATCACCATCCCTCCCTGATGGGTTCCGTATGCGCCGCTGTCTACGATCTGATGATCCGGGACGCGGAAACCGGGAAAAAGCTTATTGAAGCCATTCCGGAAATGATGAACAGGGAATCCATTCCGGCCGTGCGCAAAACAAAAACAAAGACGACGGAATGTGATATCAAGCCGCTGATCCTCAGCCTGTCCGGGGAGGAAAACCACATCCGCGCAACGCTTGTGCTGAATGAGAAGGAATCCTGCAAGCCACAGATGCTGCTGGAGGCACTGAAAAACGAAGCGGGCATTGAGGACGAGGTTCGGATGCTTGTTACAAGGGAAGGCCTGCTGGGACGCGGCGGGGATGGGGAACTCGTGCCACTGGAGAAATTATAGGATGAAGAGAATCATACTGAAAGGTCCGGATTTCTGCGCAGTTGAGGAAGACCGGGTCCTGGTGGAATACCTTCGGATTGAGGAAACCGGCCAGAGCGGGGATATCCTCCTGGGGACCGTGGAAAGGATTATGCCGGGACTCGGATGCGCTTTTGTGAACATCGGAAGGAAAAAAGCGGGCTTTCTGCCGCTGCAGGAGAACAGTCAGACCTTTTCCGGGCCGCCGCTGAAATCCGGGATGAAGATTCCTGTGCAGATCCGGAAGGAAGAACATGACGGCAAGGGCGCGTTCCTGACAAGGGATCCGGCGCTGGCAGGAAAGTACATCCTGCTGATGCCCCTGAACCGGCATATCGGCGTAAGCAGCAGGATTTTGGACGGGGAAGAGAAGGAAAGACTGCGGGATATGGGACGCAGGGCCGCGGAAGGACGAACCGGCATTGTTCTGCGCAGCGCGGCGACGGCAGCCGAGATGGGCGAACTGGCAGCGGAAACAGAGGAACTGCTGCAAAAGTGGGAAGCTGTGCTGGAAGGAATGAAAAACGTTTCCGAAAGCGGAGCGGTCCTGTTTCACCAGGATCCTGTTGCGCAGTTGATTTCCGACTATGAATCCAGGGGAATCGACGAGATCCGGGAAACGGAAATGATCCCGCAGGAGCTGGAAAAGCAGCTTCGCGAGGCTGAGAACCGCAGGATTCCCCTGAGAAGCGGCGGGAATATCGTGATAGACCGATGCGAGGCGATGACGGTGATCGATGTGAACACCGGATCCGCGGCAGGAGGAAACGGAAAGGACAGCACTTTCCTGGAGACGAATCTGGAAGCCTGCCGCGCGGCCGCGGCGCAGATCCGGCTGCGGAATCTGGCCGGGATTATCGTGATTGATTTCATTGACATGAATACGGAACAGGACCGGGAATCCGTGGAAAAGGAGCTTCAGGAGCTTCTGAAGGCAGACCGGCGCAAGACCGTGATCCACGGATGGACCCGGCTTGGACTGATGGAAATAACAAGGAAAAGGACGGGCGGCTGATGGAAAGGACCGAACATACCATTCCGGCGGAGGAAATGGAAAGACAGCGCCGGTACACCGAGGAAATCCGTATGCTTCCGCAAAAGCCGGAAAGCTTTTATGTGGTTACCTACGGATGCCAGATGAATGCGCACGACAGCGAGAAGCTGGCGGGAATGCTGGCGGAAATGGGAATCCGGGAGGCGCCGAGCCGGGAAGAGGCTGACTTTGTGATCTTCAACACCTGCTGCATCCGGGAAAACGCGGAGCGGAAGGCTCTCGGAAACATCACCTGGCTGCGGGAAATCCGGAAGAAAAACCCGAGACTGATGATTGCCGTGTGCGGATGCATGATCCAGGAGCCGGGAATGGCTGAAAAGATCCTGAAACAGTACAGGTTCATCAACCTTGCCTTCGGGACATCCAACCTTCACAGGTTTCCGGAACTGATGTACCTGGCACTGAACTCGGACAGGAATACCGTTGTGGTTGAGGACCGGGATCTTGTGCCGGAAGATCTGCCTGTGGTTCGTGCCAGGAAGGAATTTGCCTATGTCACGGTGATGTACGGATGCAACAATTACTGCAGTTATTGCATTGTTCCGTATGTACGGGGACGGGAAAGAAGCAGAAAGCCGGAGAAAATCCTTCGGGAGGCGGAGGGACTGTTGCGGAGCGGCGTTCAGGAAATCATGCTCCTGGGACAGAATGTCAACAGTTACGGAAAGGACCTGGATAACCCCCTTGCTTTTTCCGAACTGCTGAAGGAGCTGGACCGGATGGGAATTCCCCGCATCCGGTTTATGACAAGCCATCCGAAGGACCTCAGCGATGAACTGATTGCCGCCATGGCCGGAAGCAAACATATCCTTCCGCAGTTTCATCTGCCTGTGCAGAGCGGAAGCGACAGGATCCTTCAGCTGATGAACCGGAAGTACAGCAGGGACCAGTACCTGGACCGTGTGGCCAGACTGCGGCAGGCTGTGCCCGGCATTGGCCTGAGCACGGATATCATCGTCGGTTTTCCGGGAGAAACGGAAGAAGATTTTGCAGCGACGATGAAGCTTGTGGAACAGGTCCGGTATGACAGCGCGTTCACCTTTATCTACTCTCCCCGGATCGGAACCGCCGCGGCGTCGATGAAGGACCAGGTGGATCCGGAGGTTTCTTCCAGGCGCATACAGGAACTGATCCGCCTGCAGGAAGAGCTGCAGAAGGAAACCATGGGCAGATTCATCGGACAGGAAGAGGAAATCCTCGTGGAGGGACTGAGCAAAAGGAGCGACGCGGAGATTTCCGGAAAGGGAAGGCACGGCATTTCCGTGACGACCTCCGGAACATCCGATGAAATCGGAAAGATTGTAAAGTGCCGCATTACCGGACTTAAGAACAATACACTGACGGCGGAAAGAATCCGTTGAGGGAAAGAGGAACCTGAACATGGCGTTATCCCCGATGATGCAGCAATACCTGCAGATACACGATGAATACCCGGACTGCCTGCTTTTGTTCCGGCTGGGAGATTTTTACGAATTGTTTTTCGAGGACGCAAAAACCGCGTCCAGGGAGCTGGAGCTGACCCTGACGGGAAAGGACTGCGGGCTTGAAGAGCGGGCGCCCATGTGCGGCGTTCCCTTTCACAGCGTCAATACGTATATTGAAAAGCTGATCGAACTGGGATACAAGGTTGCCATCTGCGAACAGATGGAGGATCCCGCGCTGGCAAAGGGCCTGGTCAAGCGGGAAGTCACGCGGGTGATTACGGCCGGCACGGTCACCGATCCGGCGATGCTTGAGGAAAAGACGAACAACTACCTGATGAGCCTCGTTACCGACGAGGACAATGCAGGACTTGCGTGGGCGGATGTATCCACAGGGGAATTCTATGTGGCTGAAATACCGGTGAATACGCTGCAGGCGGAAATCCTGCGGATCCGCCCCACGGAAATCATCTGTCCTGAAAAGGACGGATTCTGTGAAAAAGCAGGACTTTATCCCGGGATACTCATCCATAAGCAGAACAATAACTGGTTCCAGCATCACAACGCCTCCGAGACGCTGAGCGCGCATTTCAACATGACCCACCTGGCCGGATTGGGGCTGGAAGGGCACGAGAGGGCGACGCGGGCGGCCGGGGCGCTGATGAAATACCTGGGGGAAACACAGAAGAACAGCCTGGAACATATGACGACCCTCCGCTTTGCGCAAAGCGGGGACAAGATGCACCTGGATCCGAACACGCGAAGGAACCTGGAACTGACGGAAAACCTTCGCGGAAAAGGGAAAAAGGGAACACTCCTGAGCCTGCTGGACAAGACCTGCACTGCGATGGGGGGACGGCTGCTCCGCAGCTGGGTGGAACAGCCGCTGCTTAATCCATCTGCCATCAACGACAGGCTGGATGCCGTGGAGGAGCTGACAAAAAACAGAATCATCGGCCTCTCTCTGGGAGAGGAATTAAGCGGCGTGTACGATCTGGAGCGGCTGCTGAGCAAAGTGGCATACAGAACCATGAATGCACGCGACTGCATTGCGCTGTGCAACAGCCTGAAAAAAATACCTGCCATCAGGGAACTGCTGGCCGGACTCAACTCGGAGGAGCTTGTCCGGGTACGGGAGGAACTGGATCCGCTGGAGGACCTGACGGAGCTGCTGGAGAGGGCTGTGCATCCGGATGCGCCCATCACGATTACGGAGGGGGGAATTATCCGGGACGGCTATTCCGAAATCCTGGATGATTACCGGGAAGCGCAGAAGAACGGGAAGCAGTGGATCCTGGAGCTTGAACAGCGGGAGCGGGAAGAAACCGGAATCAAAAACCTGCGGGTTCAGTACAACAAGGTTTTCGGATATTACATAGAGGTGACAAAGAGCAATCTGAGTCAGGTTCCGGAGAGGTACATCCGCAAGCAGACACTGACGAACGCAGAGCGGTATATGACTCCGGAGCTGAAGGAGATGGAACAGAAGATTATCGGCGCCCAGGAGCAGAGCGTGCGCCTGGAACTCCAGATCTTCAATGAAATCAGGGACAGTATTGCGGCGGAGATCACCAGGATCCAGAAAACAGCCGGCGCCGTAAAGAAACTGGACGCATACCAGAGCCTCAGCCGGATCGCTGCTGAAAACCATTACGTCCGTCCGGAAATCGTTACAGACGGCACCCTTTCCATCACGGAAGGCAGGCACCCGGTGGTGGAACAGACAATGAACGAAAACACATTTGTTCCCAACGATACGCTGCTGGATACGGATGAAAACCGGATGATGATCATCACCGGCCCGAACATGGCGGGTAAAAGCACGTACATGAGGCAGGTGGCGCTGATCTGCCTGATGGCACAGATCGGGTCCTTCGTTCCTGCCGCTTCGGCCAGGCTTTCAGTCTGCGACAGGATTTTCACAAGGGTCGGAGCCAGTGACGACCTGGCCAGCGGACAGAGCACCTTCATGGTGGAAATGAGCGAAACCGCCTATATCCTTCGGAACGCAACGAAGGACAGCCTGATCATCCTGGATGAAATCGGACGGGGAACCAGCACCTTTGACGGCCTTTCCATTGCGTGGGCAGTTGTTGAGTATATTTGCGACAAGGCAAAAATCGGCGCAAAAACCCTCTTCGCAACGCATTACCATGAACTGAGCGAACTGGAAGGCCACCTGGACGGGATCAAGAACTACTGCATCTCCGTCAAGGAACACGGGGAGGACGTCATTTTCCTGCGTAAAATACAGCGGGGCGGAGCGGATAAAAGCTTCGGCGTCCATGTGGCCAGACTGGCCGGAATTCCGCATCCCGTTATCGTACGGGCGCATGAGATCCAGGCAAGGCTTGAAGTGAGCGACATTAACCAGAACAGCATCGGAAAGAATATCCTCGGGGAACAGGATCAGCCCCGGATGAACGAACAGCAGGATCTGTTTGAGTATCAGAAAATGGAGATCATCCAGGAATTGCAGGAACTTGATGTCATGGCGCTCACACCGATTGACGCGATGAACCGGCTGTTCCTTCTCCGGGAAAAAGCGAAAAAAATCTGACTGTAACGCAACAGGAGGTCCTTGAATGGGAAAGATAAAGCTGCTGAGTGAAAACATGATCGGGAAAATCGCCGCGGGTGAAGTGGTGGAAAGACCGGTTTCCGCCATGAAGGAGCTGATTGAAAACAGCCTTGACGCCGGCGCCTCAGCCGTGACGGCTGAAATCCGGGAGGGAGGACTGACCTATATCCGCGTCACCGACAACGGAAGCGGTATAGAGGAAAGTGATCTCCGGATGGCCTTTGAGAGGCATGCTACCAGCAAAATTACCAGTGAGTCCGATCTTTACGCCATTCACACCCTCGGCTTCCGGGGAGAAGCACTGGCCAGCATTGCCGCCGTTTCCCATGTTGTGATGACCACAAGGACGAAGAGCAGCGAGACAGGAATCAGGGTCACCAATGAAGGCGGAAGGATCCTTAAAACGGAGGAAGCTGCCTGCACAGTGGGAACAACCCTGGTGATTACGGATCTTTTTTTCAACACTCCGGTGCGGAGGGGGTTTATGAAAAAGGCCTCGGTTGAAGCATCGGCAGTCCATGAACTGATGACGCAATTCATCCTGAGCAGGCCGGATGTCAGCTTCAGGTTTATCAACGACGGAAAAACAGCGCTTCACAGCCCCGGGGACGGGCAGCTTGCTTCGGCAATGATTACGGTTTTCGGAAGCAAGGCAATGGCTAGTATGCGCAAGGCAGAGGGCCATGCGGCCGGGATCATCCTGAACGGATATGTAGGGATCGGCGAAGCGGCAAGGGGAAACCGCGGACAGGAATATTTCTTCATCAACGGCAGGATGATGCACAGCACCCTTCTGTCAACGGCACTTGAAACCGCATGCAGGGAGAGGGTGATGATCGGGAAATTTCCCGTCTGCGCGCTGCACCTGCAGATTCCTTACGAGGCAGTGGATGTAAATGTTCATCCGAATAAGCTCGAGGTGCGCTTCAGGGATGAGCGCGCAGTCAGCGACGCGGTGACGACGCTGGTCCTTGAATCCCTCCGGGACAGGGACGCGCTCGAGAAACCGGTTCCCATGATCCTTGCTCCGGCGAAGAAGGAGCCCGTTCAGGCAACCCCGTCCCGGGAGGAAATCCTCGAGGGACTGAAAACCCGGAGTGCTGTTGTCACGCTCGCTTCCAGGGTTCCGGAACCGGAAAGCAGGCCGGCTGACAGCACACCTGCCCGGCCGGCGATGAAGGAAAGCACATTCGAGTTCAGGCCGTTTGTCAGGCCGGAAGCCAGAACGGAAGCAAAGACGGAAAGCGTTCCCGTGCCGGCACCGGAGAAGAAGATCCAGGAGAAGGCGGAACAGGTAAACACGATTCTCCCGTCCCTGCAGAAGGAGATGAAGGTATTCGGCGCGCTTTTCAACACCTTTATCCTTGTGGAGTACGAGAACCAGCTGCTTCTGGTGGATCAGCACGCGGTTCATGAACGCCTGCTGTTCGACAGGCTGATGAAGGAGCATTCGGAACAGAGGGCGGGACAGGAACTCCTGGTTCCGATTATACTGAGCCTTTCGGAAAAGGAATTGCGGCTGGCGGATGAAAACCGGGGATTGTTTGAATCCATGGGGCTGGTAATGGAACGGTTCGGGGAGCATGATATAGCTGTCCGGACGATTCCGGTTGTCCTGGGGGAGGCGGAAACGGGCAGCTTTGTCCGGGAAATCCTTGCGGAAGTTGAAAGAAACAATACCGTTACGCTGGAGAGCAAAAGGGCGGCAATTCTGCAGACCGCATGCAAGCATGCCATCAAAGGCGGGGAGGCGCTGTCGGAGGACCAGCTTCGCAGCATCATTCAGGAGATGGTTGAAAAACAGGTCACCCCGACCTGTCCGCACGGGAGGCCGCTTGTGGTATCGATTTCCCACCGGGAGATTGATAAAAAGTTCAAGCGGATACAGGAATAATCTATGAACAGACAAGGAATCTGCCGGGTGCTTACAGGCCCTACGGCCAGCGGGAAAAGTGAAATTGCCATGCGGCTGGCATCTGAAAACGGCTGGGATATCCTTTGCATGGACAGCATGCAGGTTTACCGCCGGATGGATATTGGCACGGCCAAGCCTACGAAGGAGGACAGGCGGACCGTTCCGCATCATTTGCTGGACCTATGTGAACCGGATGAGACCTTCAGTGTCGCCCGATATACGGAGGAAGCGGGAGAAACGGTACGGCGCCTGCTGGATGAAGGGAGGGATGTTCTCTTCACAGGCGGGACGGGACTGTACCTGGAGAGCCTTGTAAAACCGATGGGACTTGGGAACGTTCCCGCCGACGAGAGCCTTCGGGCGGAACTGCGGGAGATTGCCGGGAGACCGGACGGCGCGGAGCGCCTGGACAGACTGCTCCGGGAATCCGACCCCGTAACAGCCGACAGGCTTCCGATGAATGATATCCGGAGAAGGATCCGGGCGATTGAAGTATACAAAAAGACAGGGATTCCTTTTTCCGCACAGGAAAACAGAAGGGAACCGAGTCCTTACAGGTGGATAATTGTCTGTATATGTCCGGAACGCGAAAAACTGTATGAAAGAATCAACAGCAGGACGGAGAAAATGATCAGCCAGGGACTGCCGGACGAAGTTGCTTCCCTGCTGAAGGAAGGGGTTCCGGAGAACGCGCAGAGCATGCAGGCGATCGGCTACAAGGAGATGGTTCCATATCTTTCGGGGAAATGCACACTCCCGGAGGCTTCGGAACTGATCCGGAAGAGGACAAGGCATTACGCCAAAAGACAGATAACCTTCCTGAAAAGGATAGAGAATATCCAGTATGTGGATCCTTTGAAGAAAGGCGCTTACGAAGAAATTAAAAACAGGATGAAGGAGAATGCATAAACATGCCGGATATTGACAGACTGATCCAGAACGCAGAGAAGGAAATGGGCGACGCTTTTTCCCGGATCGACGCCAACGAGGAACAAAGAACCAGGGAGATTCTTGACGCTTTCAGGGAAGAAGGAGTCAGCTACCGGCATTTTTCCGGAACAACGGGATACGGATATGACGATATCGGCCGGGATACGCTGGAAAGGATCTATGCCAGGCTGTTTCACGTGGAAGCCGGGCTGATTCGTCCGCATATTGCCAGCGGAACGGCGGCCCTGAGCCTTACACTCTTCGGGATGACACGGCCGCATGAGAGGATCCTGAGCGCAACCGGAATGCCGTATGATACGCTGCTCGGAGTGCTCGGAATCGGAAAGAAAAACATTCCCGGTTCCCTGAAGGAGATGGGCGTTGAATTCGACTGCGTTGAGCTGAAGGACGGGAAAATAGACGTTGAAGCTGTCGAAGCGGCAATACGGGATAACACCTCGCTGGTGATCGCACAGCGCAGCCGCGGGTACGCCTGGCGTCCGAGCCTGCAGCCGGAAGAGTTTTCCGGGCTGGCCGACATGATCCATACCAGGCATCCGGGAGTACGGCTGATGGTGGATAACTGCTACGGGGAATTTGTATGTGCGGATGAGCCGACAGATTACGGAGCGGATTTGTGCGTGGGAAGCCTGATCAAAAACCCGGGCGGCGGAATCGCGCCGACCGGTGGATACGCAGTCGGAAGAAAGGAGGATATTGAGCGGATTGCCTCGAGGCTTACGGCACCGGGAATCGGAAGGGAACTCGGATCCTATGAAGCTTCATACCGTCCTTTCTACCAGGGCCTTTTTATGGCGCCACACACTGTAGCGCAGGCGCTTAAAACTGCATTGCTCTTCGCGCGGGTTTTCGAAAACCTTGGATTTGAAACGGTTCCTCCGGCTGCGGAAAAGCGAGCGGATATCATTCAGGCAATCCGGATGGAAACACCGGATCGGCTTGTTGCTTTCTGCCAGGGATTACAGAGCGCAAGCCCTGTGGACAGCATGGCAGCGCCGGAACCCTGGGACATGCCCGGTTATGATGACCAGGTGATTATGGCGGCGGGTACTTTTGTCGCGGGAGCCAGCATAGAGCTGAGCGCAGACGGGCCGATGCGGCCGCCGTATACCGCGTATATGCAGGGAGGGCTGACCTATGCGCACGGGAAAATTGCCCTCGCGGAGGCGCTCCGCCGCATGGCGGACAAACAGTGCCTTTTTATTGACAATTAAGGGCTTAGATCATATAATCCGAAGTACGGACAATTGCAGTCAGGAGGTAATAGAATGGATCTTCAGACATTGGAATCTAAAGCGCGGGCAGTAAGGCGCGATATCATCATAATGACGTCAAAAGCCGGCGCGGGACATCCCGGCGGATCCCTTTCCTGCACTGATGCGCTGGTTGCTCTCTATTTCGACGTGATGAACGTCAGCCCGGAAAATGAGAAAGCACCGGACAGGGACCGGTTTGTTCTTTCCAAGGGACACGCCGCTCCTGCGCTGTACGGAACCCTGTGCGAAAGGGGGTATTTCGGGCCGGAGGAATTTGACAGATTCCGCCAGCTTCACGGAATCCTCCAGGGACATCCGGATATCAAAAAGTGCCCGGGCGTGGATGCTTCCACAGGCTCCCTCGGGCAGGGCATCTCCATTGCTGTCGGAATGGCACTGGGAGCAAAGCACACCGGCAATCCCTGTCATGTTTACACAATGATCGGCGATGGTGAAAGCCAGGAAGGCCTCGTATGGGAAGCAAGCATGGCTGCAGCCCACTATAAGCTGGACAATCTGACGGTTATCCTGGACCACAACGGCCTGCAGATTGACGGATCCAATGACGAAGTGATGAGCCTGGGGGATATCAAAGCCAAGGCCATCGCATTCGGATACGATGTCATTGAGGTGGCTGACGGCAACGATATGAAACAGGTGCTGGAAGCGCTTCATGCGCCTGCATGTCCCGGAAAGCCCCGCTATATCCTGCTTCAGACGCTGAAAGGAAAGGGCGTCAGCTTCATGGAAGGCCAGGTTGGCTGGCATGGAAAAGCGCCGAATGCCGAACAGGCAGCAGAGGCACTGAAAGAACTGGAGGGCTGAGAATATGGAAAAGAAAGCAGTACGTGTCGCATACGGCGAAGCCCTTGTCAAGCTTGGTGAGACCAATGAAAAGGTTGTTGTCCTGGATGCGGACCTGGCGAACGCCACGATGACAAACGCATTCAAGAAAGCTTTCCCGGGCCGTTTCTATGACTGCGGAATTGCGGAAGCAAACATGGTGGATATGGCAGCCGGAATGAGCACTATGGGGCTGATTCCCTTCTGCTCTACCTTTGCCGTTTTTGCCGGACGGAGCTATGATCAGATCCGGAACGGTGTCTGCTATCCCAGCTTCAATGTAAAATTCGGCTTCAGCCACGCAGGTATCACGCTTGGCGAAGACGGGGGAAGCCATCAGGCCATCGAGGATCTTGCCCTGATGAGGGTTCTTCCGAACATGACCGTGTTCGCTCCTTCTGACGCAAATGAATGCTATCAGTGCGTGGAAGCCGCGGCTAAAATCAACGGACCGGTGTATATCCGCACTGCAAGACTGGCTACCCCGGTTTACGATCCCAGGCCTTTTACCGTGGGCAAGGGAAATGTGATCAGGGACGGGAAAGACTGCGTTATATTCACCTGCGGCATTATGCTTGAGCATACCCTGAATGCTGTGGAAGTTCTTGCGGAAAAGGGAATTGATGCTGCCCTTGTATCCTTCCATACCATCAAGCCCTTTGACGAGGAGCTTGCCTGTACATACGCAGCCAGGTGCAAGAAGGTGTTTACGGTGGAAGAGCATTCCGTGATCGGCGGACTTGGTGATACTGTCGCTCCGCTCCTGTTCGGAAAGGGCGTGGAGACCTTCAGAAAGATCGGGATAAACGATGTGTTCGGCCAGAGCGGAAAACCGGCGGACCTGCTGGTGGAATACGGACTGACGGGACCTCAGATTGCGGAAACGATCATGAGCAGCCTGTAAAATCGTCACGGGTTTTATGCCCTTCCCGTCTTCGGAACGGGAAGGGTTTTTAGAAGGAGGAAAAGACATGTCTGAGTTTGGACAGAACCTGAAAAATATGGTTATCAAAAGCTTCGAGACGATCGGGACAAAAGCCGGGAATTTCGCTGCAAACGCGAAGCAGAAGGTGGAAACATACAATCTGGTGAACCAGCAGAAGGACCTTTTTGCCGCACTTGGCGAAAAAGTGTATCAGATGGCCGGGAAAGGAACCTCCTTCCCGGAAGAACTGGCGGAGGATCTCGCGAAAATCACCCGGATTGATGAAGAGCTGAAACGGCTGAGCGAGCAGGAAGAAACGGAAGAAACAAACGAAACGGAAAAAGCTGAAGGCAGCGGCTCCGCAGAGCCGGAGATTGGCAGGGAGCAGGAAACTGTTGCCGCGGAATATACCGCAAAAGATGACATGGATGTCCCGGTGATCCAGGTGGAGAATGAACCAGCGGCGGAGGAAGACAGCAGGAGCGACTGCCCGCTGAGCACTGCGATCAACGATCTGTTTGAGAAAATGCCCCCTATGGATAAGATGGTGGACAAGGTGAACAGCTCCCTGGATGAACTCGGGGACAGCCTGAAGAAGTTTTCCGGAGAGTTTGATAAGCAGCTGAGCGATTTTGCAGACCAGATGATGGGGAAAGACGATCAGAAATAATGCAGGTTCCTGATTCTTTCCGGAGGTTGATCCCGGGAGGGCCTCAGTTGTTTTCAGGAGGAAATGTGATGAAACGCTGCATGCTCCTTTCTATAATTCTGATTGCCGCATTTGCGCTGTTTTCCTGTTCGGCCTGTTCAGAGGAAAGCATTTCAATTGAACTGCACGAACAGGAATGGACGTGGGAAGCAAAGGAATCTGCTGCCTTTGAGGGACAGGTATTATTCGACGCCGTTCCGACGGGAAAGCTGCTGATGACGCTTTCGCTGTCGGTGAATCCTGAGTCTTCAGAACCCGGAGAAGTTGTTTTCCAGACGGTCAACGGGAAGAAGCTTACGATCCGGAAACAAAAATCCGAATACGTATTTACACCGGGCGAAGAAACGTCTGTTCAGTTCACCGGGGCATGGAAGACTCCGGAAGATGTTCCGTTTTCAAAGGCGGAAATTCTTTTCCAGATACGCAGCGAAGACGGCTCGGCGCTTCTGGCCGAAAAAAGCCTCACTGTTTCCAGGGACTCAAAGGAAATTTCCGGCACCGGGGACGGTAAAATCAGGATCAATTACGATCTGGCCGGATGGGCGCTTTGGATTTTCGCAGCGGCAGGAGTCGTATGGGCGGCGGCGGGAATCAGGATTGGTTTGAACAAGAAAAAGAGAAAGGAATAACCGGATATGTATATTTATAACAGCCTGACCAGGAAGAAGGAAGAGTTCAAGCCTCTACACGAAGGGAAGGTAGGAATTTACGCGTGCGGACCTACTGTATATAATTACTTTCACATCGGAAATGCCCGCCCGTTTATCACGTTTGACGTGCTTCGCAGACAGCTTGAACGGGAAGGATATGATGTAACCTTCGTCCAGAATTTCACGGATATCGATGACAAGATGATCCGCAGGGCCAACGAGGAAGGAATCACCGTCAAGGAACTGGCGGACCGTTTCATCGCGGAATACTACAAGGACGCGAAAGCCCTGGGCATTCGTCCGGCCACGGTACACCCCAAAGCCACGGAACACATTCCGGAGATTATTTCACTGATTTCCAGGCTTATTGAGAACGGACACGCCTATGCGGTTCCGTCCGGTGATGTATATTACAGGGTTTCGGCTTTTCCGGGATACGGAAAGCTTTCCGGACAGAGATCAGAGGAACGGGAAACCGGCGCGAGCGAAAGGCTTGACGTTGAAACGGATAAAGAATCACCGGAGGATTTTGCACTCTGGAAATCCAAGAAGCCGGGTGAACCTTCCTGGGAGAGCCCGTGGGGACAGGGAAGGCCCGGATGGCACATTGAATGCTCCGCCATGAGCATGAAATATCTTGGAGAGACCTTTGACATTCACTGCGGAGGGAAGGATCTTCTTTTCCCGCATCATGAAAATGAAATTGCCCAGAGCGAAGGCGCCACGGGATTGCCCTATGTGCATTACTGGATGCACAACGGTTTCATCAACGTGGATAACCAGAAGATGAGCAAGAGCCTGAACAATTTCTTTACCGTCCGGGATATCTCAAAGGAATATGACCTTGAGGCGGTGCGGTTCTTTATGCTCAGTTCGCATTATCGCAGCCCCATCAATTTCAGCCGGGACCTCATTGAAGCTGCAAACGCCAGCCTGAACAGGCTGTACACAGCCAGGGACCATCTCGCGTTCTGCGTCAAAAACGGGACAGACAAAGAGATGAGCGAAGAAGAGCAGGCCTTTGTAAAGCGCATTGCCGGCTACGAGAAGAAGTTTGATGAAGCGATGGACGATGACCTGAACACGGCTGACGCCATCGGAAGCATTTTTGAGCTGGTGCGGGATGCGAACATTACCGTCCGGGAAGATTCGGCGCGTAAAACAGCCGAAACCGCGCTGGACAGCCTGAATTCCCTCTGCGGCGTACTTGGATTCCTGACCAAGAAAGAAGACGCGATTCCGGAAAACATTGAGGCGATGGTCCGGGAGCGGGAGGAAGCCAGGAAGAACAAGGACTGGAAAAAGAGCGATGAGCTTCGGGATGCGCTGAAAGAAGCCGGTTATATTGTTGAGGACACAAAGCAGGGGCAGAAGGTCCGGAAGAATGTCTGACAGAAGCAGGAAGATACTGGGTGCAGCAATGATTGCAGCCACCCTTCTCCTGCTGCTGGCGGGGTTGTTTCCGGTGCGCGGAAGCGTCAGCGACACGTATACGGCGCGGCAGGAACCTGAGCCACTTCTTCACCCGATCGGACAGCTGGACCCGCTGGATCCGGTGAACCGCGGGGATGCTCAGGACCTGCAGGCCCTGCCGGGCATCGGGGAAGCCACGGCTGCTTTGATGATTGCCGAACGCGAAGCAAACGGCCCGTTTTTCTATCCGGAGGACCTTACATCCGTAAAGGGCATCGGAAATAAGAAGCTTGACCAGATACGCCCTTTTCTGGCCGTCAAAGAGCCTGAAAGCGAGGAATAGCATGCCGTATTATGCATTGTACCGGCAGTGGAGACCGAAGGATTTTTCCCATGTGGTCGGTCAGCGCGCGGTTATAGAGACACTGAGGAATCAGGTGATTCACGACCGGATTGCCCATGCCTATCTTTTCTGCGGATCCAGGGGAACCGGAAAAACATCCACGGCCAAGATCCTGGCAAAGGCGATCAACTGCGAAAACCCGAACAACGGAGATCCGTGCGGAGCGTGCCCGAACTGCCTCCGGATGGAGAAGGATGAAAGCCTTGATGTAATTGAAATCGATGCCGCCAGCAACAATGGCGTTGACGAAATGAGGGACCTGCGGGACAGCGTGAAGTATCCGCCCCAGTACGGGAAATACAGGGTATATATCATCGATGAAGTACACATGCTGTCGACATCCGCGTTCAATGCGCTGTTAAAAACGCTGGAAGAACCTCCCGCGCATATTGTGTTTATTCTCGCAACCACAGAGCCGCAGAAACTGCCGGAAACCATTCTGAGCCGATGCCAGCGGTTTGACTTTGGAAGAATCTCCGTTCATGACATCCAGACCAGGCTGAGCGAAGCGGCAGAGGCGGCGGGGGCCAAAGCAAGCAACGGAGCACTGATGGTAATCGCAAGAGCCGCGGAAGGCGGCCTGCGGGACGCGCTGAGTATTCTGGACATGTGCATCGGCCGGTCAAATGAGATCGACGAGCAGACGGTCCGCGGGATTCTCGGCACCTGTGACAAATCCTTCCTCTTTTCATTTGCGCATATGCTTGCGGAGGAAGATGCCGGCGGATTGTTCAGAATGATTGACCAGGTGATGCGGGAGGGAAGGGATCCCGGTATCTTTATCAAGGATATCAGTTACCATCTCCGAACCCTCCTGCTGGCAAAGTGCGCCCCGGATGAGATCGCGGACATCCTGGACCTCACACGGGAGGATGCGGAAGAGTACATCCGGCAGGCAGAGGAATTCCGGACAACGAGACTCATGAAAATGCTCGATCTGTACATGTATGCGGAAAACGAGATGAGATATATTTCCTCCCCACGCCTGGCGCTTGAAAATGTCAGCCTCAAGTGCTGCCTGCGCACAGACGAGACGGATGCGCTGGCTGTGAATGACCGGATTGCTTCCCTGGAAAGCAGGATTGAAGAGCTGACCGGACGGATCGGGAACGGAGTGCCCGCCGAAAGGGGAAATGACCAGCGCATCAGGGAGCAGGAACAGCCTGCGCCTGTGAAAAAGCCGGCAGCAGGGATCGCCGGGAAAGAAAAAGGAAGCGTGGGAACAGGATGTGACCCCCTGTGGAACACCGTGATGGAGAGGGCCAAGAAAGAGCAGCCCGCGCTCTGGAGCATGCTGACCCAGGGAAAAGCTTTTGCCACGGATAACGGCGCGATCACCTGGCAGCCCTCCCGGAAGGAAGGATCGGATATCTATGTCAACATCCTTAACCGGGAGGAGAAAAACCGGATTGTAACCGGCTTTCTTCGGGAGGCGGGAGGGACTGATTATACTTTTACAGCGGTTCCTTTTGCAGCCTCTGTTCAGCCGCGGGTCAGTCCGGAGCAGGAATATATCAACAGCCTTTATAACACATTCGGAAAAGAACCGGTGGATATTGTGGAAAAGGCATAACAAAAAAAAGCAGCCGCATGGCTGCTTTTTTATGATTCCGGATCAGTTCAGTTCCTGAGCGTCGTTTTCAATCTGAACTTCTTCAACACTGCGGATTGCCCAGCGGGCAACGACCATCTCCGTATTGCCGCGGCCGACAGACAGCGTAACCGTATCGTCTTTGATTCCGGTAATGGTGCCATAGATTCCGCCGATGGTGCAGATCCGGTCTCCTGCCTTCAGGTTGTTCAGCATTTCCTTAACCTGCTTATCCTTTTTGCGCTGGGGACGGATCATCATAAACCAGAAGATCACGAACACAAGAACGAGCGGCGCAAAGGTAAACAGGAGAGAGACGACGGGATTAACCTCAGCGGGGGCGGCGGTAGCCTCGGCCGTAGCGGCACCCTCAGCAACAGCGGCGCTGAGACCAAAGAAATTTTCCAACATTCGGGATGCTCCTTTCAATACTCATTGCAGGTATTATATCAAAATGATCCGATGGATACAAGACCGAATCAAATATTGCGGGTGGCCACGATATCGGATCCGGTATGAAGGATATCCCTGACAACCACATCCCCGGCAGCAACCGGAGCGTGCAGGGAGACATCGGCAAGTGCCTTCATGATCTCCGGGATCATATCCTTCGGAACAGGAGTGGAGGTTTTGACGGAAAGGGGGACTGCGCTGCCTGCAACAGGAAGAACCGCGGTAATCATACGAAGCGGGAGCGTGGATTCCTGTTCAGCATATTTTGCGCCCCTGGGGCAGGTGTTTCCCGTTACAGAAAGGAATTTACCGTTTTCATCAAGCTGAACGGTCATTCGGCATCCGACCGGGCAATTAATGCAGGTTAGTATTTTTTCCATCTTCAGTGATCCCCTTCAATTCTCAAGGTAATACTGTCTTCTTCCAGGCGATCGAAAAGCTCTTTCCTCACAACGATTTCCGCCATTTCCCCGGGGGTGAAAATCATCGCTTTTTTCCTCATGAGTTCCTTTCCGCCGCTTTCGACAAGGAGGCAGGCATTCCTGTACACTCCGGAGGGCCTGAACATGAGGCGAATGTCAGAACAGGGGTGAGAGGAGATTTTCTGGGGTACCGTTCCGCGTACCCCGGTTCCGTCAACAACATGTATGAAGGAAAGGGAGGGCTTGCCGCCGCGGACAAATTCAGCTGCGGCCGCTCCGGCCTGCGCGCTCTCGGAGGAAACATGATCCACCAGGTCATGAACATGAAGCACATTTCCGCAGGCGAAAATACCGGGGACGCTGGTTTCATAATTCTCCGCGACAACAGCTCCGGAGGTGGCAGGCGATAATTCGACCCCGGCTGAGCAGGAAAGCTCATTTTCCGGAATCAGGCCGCAGGAAAGCAGGAGCGTATCACACTGAAAATCCATTTCCGTTCCCGGGATAGGCCTGCGGGACTCATCCACCCGGGAGACGGTGACACCGGTGAGCCTTTCCCGTCCGTGAATATTTGTAACGGTATGGCTGAGGTAAAGCGGAATTCCGTAATCATTCAGGCACTGGACGATGTTTCTGTTCAGGCCGGAGGAATAGGGCATGATCTCAACGCAGGCAAGGACTTTCGCACCCTGGAGCGTCATCCGGCGGGCCATGATCAGGCCGATATCCCCGGAACCGAGGATGACCACCCGTTTCCCGGGCATAAAACCTTCCAGGTTGACAAAGCGCTGTGCCGTTCCGGCAGAATAAATTCCGGCGCAGCGGGTTCCGGGTGTGCTCAGGGCACCCCTGGGACGTTCACGGCAGCCCATGGCAAGAATGACCGCTTTCGCTTTGATGGTGCGAAATCCGGCGGAAGGAGAGACGCAGGTAACCGTCCGGTCAGGAGAAACCGAAAGGACGGTTGAATCACAATCGATCGGTATATCCAGGCTGCGGGCTTCGGCAATATCGCGCTCGGCATATTCCGGCCCGGTCAGCTCCTCATGGAATCTGTGCAGACCGAAACCATTGTGAATGCACTGGCGGAGAATTCCGCCGGGTTCCTTTTCACGCTCCAGCACCAGCAGGGAATCAATCCCGCTTTTCCTGGCAGCTACGGCCGCCGCAAGCCCTGCGGGACCGGCGCCGATGACGAGGATATCAACGTACTGATCAATCATTCCGGGACTCTCCTTTCAGAAAGGATTCCACTGTATCTGAAAGCAGGAAACTGTTTCCGCCGCTTTTTGTAATTCCGGTGAGGGGAACGCCCGTTTCCTCGGAAAGGATCTGGGCAACCCTCGGGCTGCAGAAACCGCCCTGGCAGCGGCCCATGCCGGCCCGGGTTCTTCTTTTGACCCCGTCAATTGTGCGTGCGCCGACAGGGCGGCGGATGGCGTTGCGAATCTCCGCTTCGGTAACCGTTTCACAGCGGCAGATGATTCTCCCGTGCTCCGGATTTTTCATAACAGCCGCTTTTCTTTCCTCATCGGTCATTTCGGAGAACGGTTTTTCAGGACAGGGATAAGGAATGAAAACCCGTTTTGCCTCAAGGGAATGGGATTGCGCGATCATCTCTGCAAGGTAAAGGGCGATGGCGGGAGCTGAGGACAGGCCGGGGCTCTCAATTCCGATAGCCTCGTAAGCATTTTCAGATCCGGAGACCGGGCCTATCATAAAATCATCCGTATCCAGGTGCGCCCGGATGCCGCTGAAGTTGGTGATGTTGTTACGGACAGAAAGCCCCGGCCAGGTGCGCCGCGCTTTTTCCAGAACGAAGGACAGCCCGTCGGCAGTAGTGGCGGTATCCAACGGATCGCTGATGTCCTCGGCATTCGGACCGATCAGCACATTGCCGTGGACGGTCGGGGAGACAAGAACCCCTTTTCCCATCGGGGAGGGGCACTGGAAGATTGTGCGTGAGAAAGGAAGGGTTTCCGTTCTGTCCAGCAGGTAATACTGGCCCCTGCGGTGCGTCATCCGGAGGGTGAAATCAGAAATCATATTATGAATATCCGCCCCGGAAGCCCCGGCGCAGTTGATGAAAATCCTGCAACGAAGCTCCTTTTCGGAGGTGCGGACGGTCCACAGGCCGTCCTCCGCCTTTTCAACATGGGTAACTTCCTCATTGAAGAGAAAGCGCACTCCGTTGAGGGCGGCATGGTCTGCCAATGCAAAAGCAAGCTCATAAGGACTGACAATCGCACTGCCCGGAACGTTCAGGGCACAGGAGACTTCCTGATTCAGGGAAGGCTCAAGGGCGAGAAGATCTGAACGGCTGAGGATGTTGAGATCCCTCACGCCGTTTGATTCCCCGCGCTTCATCAGATGCACAAGGGTGTCGCGGTCCTGATCTGAAAAACCGATTACCAGAGCGCCGCTTTTCTGATACGGCACAGCAAGCTCCGCACAGACGGAAGCATACATTTCGGCGCCGCGAACGTTGAAAAAGGCCTTTTTTGTTCCGGGGAGCGCATCATAGCCTGCATGAACGATACCGCTGTTAGCCTTTGTAGCGCCGTCGGCAATATCGGATCCCCGGTCAACAACCGTGACAGAAACATGGTACCGGCTTAATTCCCTGGCCAGGAATGTCCCTGTTATACCGGATCCCACGATGACAATATCGGACTGGTACATGATTCGGAACCTCCGTTTAGTTTGGATAAATATACCATAAAAAAACGATGCAGGCAATGTATTCAACAGTTCGGGAATACCGAGGTTGCGAATGAAAAGCAGGGATGATATAATTCATTCGTATGATCTGCATGGGGGTTAAGGGTATGATTACGACGATCTGCATGAATCCCAGCTTTGATAAAACGGTTGAAGTTCAGACCCTGGAAATCGGGCAGGTTAACCGCATACAGGAAGCTCGTATCGATCTTGGCGGAAACGGGATCAATGTGGCCGTTGTGGCGGAACGGCTCGGCCTGGAGGTTCAGTGCCTCGGTATCATGGGAAAGGACGGAGCTGCAGAGTTATCCGATCTGATTGAAAAGGAGCACCTGAAGTATTCCTTTCAGACGATCCCCGGGCATGTCCGTACAAACACGAAAATCCTCAGCAGAAGCGGACAGGGAATAACGGAACTCAATGAGCCCGGCCCTGTGGTTACCCAGGAGATCCTGGATCAGTTTTTTTCGATGGCGATCGAAAAAACGAAGGGCAGTGACATGGTTGTTCTGACCGGAAGCCTTCCGCCGGGATGCCCGGAAGGTACCTACAGGGATCTGCTCAAGATCCTTGAAGGGAAAAAATGCATTCTGGATACGGAAGGAAAAGAGCTGGAGCTTGCCGCGAAGGGCGCATGTCCGTTCCTGATCAAGCCGAACCTGAAAGAACTGGAGACAACCCTTGGAATTGAACTGCGTACGCTTCGGACGATCCGGGACGCGGCGCTTTTGTTTGTCCGCCTTGGAGTGAAACACGCGGTTGTTTCCATGGGCGAGATGGGCGCCATGTACGTTTCAGACGACAAAACGCTTTTTGCTCCGGCGTTGCGGGTTGAAATCAAGTCAACGGTAGGAGCAGGAGACGCGATGATCGGCGGCCTGCTGCTGGGGTATGAGAAGGAAAAAGACATGGCGAAGGCGTTCCGCTACGGGATTGCCGCCGGCGCGGCCAGCGTCATGACAGAGGGAACACTGCCGATTGTGCGGGATGATTTTTACAGGCTCCTCGATATGGTTAAAATCCAGGAAGTATAAAAGAGATATGATATTTCACAGACACCGGGCTGAGTACACTGACGGAGTGATTGACCTTGTTCCCGTGCATATTGTTCCGCCGGATCCCGGAATGGGATTCGGCAGGGAGCAGGTGTGGCGGATCACAAAGCATAACAGCAGAAAGGAAATCGGCCAGATCAGTTACCGGGACGGTGAGAGCAGGTGCATTTATTACTTCGGTCACATCGGTTATCATGTAGATCCTCCGTACCGGGGGAATCACTACGCAAAAAGGGCGTGCCAGCTGCTTAAGGATGAAATCCGGATGGGCGGGAAGTCCTCTGTTGTGATCACCTGCGATCCGGACAATGAGCCAAGCAGGAGAACCTGCATCGGGTTAGGGTGCCTTTGGGAAGGAATTACCGCTGTCCCTGAAGACTTGCAATCCAGGTATGAAATCAGTTCAGCAAAGTGCCGGTATATCTGGCATGTTGCGGAAGAGCAGGAATCCATATGATCAGAAAAGTTCACGGCGTTGACGTCTTTTATACAGAGGGTGGCAACGGGGAAACAAAGGTATTGCTTCTTCACGGCTGGGGCTGCGACCACAAGATGATGCAGCCAGTCGCAGCCGCGCTTGAGGATTCATTTCGCACAATGATTCCGGATTTTCCCGGACACGGGGAAAGCGGCCGTCCGCCGGAACCGTGGGGCGTGAAGGAATACGCGGACTGCCTGCTGCAGATGCTCCGTGAAACCGGTTTCTATCCATGCTTCGTGATCGCACACAGCTTTGGCTGCAGAATTGCCGCATGGATCGAAGCGGAGAATCCCGGCTTTTTTCAGAAAATCGTCTTTACCGGAGGAGCGGGAATCAAAAAGGAACCCACCCCGGAGGCCAGGAAACGCAGCGAGGAGTATAAAAAACTGAAAAAGATCTGCTCAGCCGCCGGGAAAATTCCGGGCTTCAGGAAGGCTGCCGAAAGAATGAATGACAAGCTGAGACAGAAATACGGGAGCCCCGATTACAATGCGCTGGACGAGGAAATGCGGAAGACCTTTGTTAAAATCGTCAACCAGGACCTGTCCGGCCTGTATTCAAGGTTCCGCTCGTCCACACTGTTGATTTGGGGAGACGCGGACACGGAAACCCCGCTGTGGATGGCCCGGAAAATGAAAAGCAGCATTCCGGACGCAGGCCTGGTTATTCTTGAGGGAGGAAGTCATTTTGCCTTCCTGGAACAGATCAGCCGATTCAATACGATTATTCTGAATTTTCTGAGGGGGGATGAATGAAAATGCTGCCCTCCGTTATCCTGAGCATCGGCATTTCCATCGGGTGCATTCTTGCCGCCCGTATCCTTTATCACTATTTCCAGCTGGAAAGCTATCAGTTCCCGGGATATTTCAAAACGATCAGGAGAAACTTGCTGAAAGCCGTTCTGCCCGGGGCAACAATGGCGGTGCTCCTGGGCCTGGCTGCGGCGACAGGCCGCGCCGTTTTCGGAGAATCAGTCCTCGCTTCCGCCGCTGTCAGCCTGATCCTGATCGCCGGGGGATTTGCCGCTGGAAAACTGTATTCCGAGAAGAAAGCGAAGAAACCGTTCGTTTTCACACCGCGGGTCAAAAGACTGTACGCCGTATCCTTTATTGTGCTGTTTATACTGTCCTTTTTCCTGCTTCGGACAGTGGAGCCGCAGACGGGCCTCCTTTCACCGCGGAACAGGATCCTTGCAGCGCTTGTGCTTCTTTTTCCGGCTTTCCTGCCATGCTGGGTTGCCCTTTGCGGATTGCTGGCATGGCCCCTGGAAAAGCTTATCAGCGAAATGTATTTCCAGGATGCCAGAAGGATCCTGAGATCCAGGGAAGACCTGATCAGGATAGGAATTACGGGAAGCTGGGGAAAAACCAGTGTAAAGTTTATTCTCGGAACGCTTCTTGAGGAAAAATATCACACGCTGGTTACACCTGCCAGCTATAATACGCCCATGGGCGTTACAAAGGTAATCCGCTCACGGCTGGAGCCGTCCCATCGGGTTTTTGTAGCGGAAATGGGCGCCAGGCATGTCGGGGATATCCGGGAAATGTGCAGGCTGGTCCGGCCTCAGATCGGTATCCTTACATCCGTAGGACCGCAGCACCTGGATACATTCAAAACCATCGAGCGGGTTACAAAAACGAAGTATGAACTGATAGAAGCCCTTCCGGAGGACGGATTTGCCGCTTTTGCGGATGACGATGGGATTTGCCTTGATCTGTTCAACAAGACATCCCTTGGGAAGCTGATGGCCGGGATGCATCCGGAGAGGGATGATGTATGGGCGGAAGAAGCATGTGTGACGGGAGAGGGAAGCACTTTCTACCTCTGCACACGGGAATTCCGGCAGTTCTGCACAACCCGCCTCCTGGGCGAACTGAATATACGCAACATCCTTTTGTGCGCCGGGGTTTGCCTGAAGCTGGGCATGAGCGGGGAACAGATTGCTCGGGGCATTAGTAAAATCCAGCCGGTTGAACACCGGCTGCAGCTGATAGCCAACCCGGGCGGGCTGACGGTAATAGACGATGCTTTCAACAGCAATATCCGCGGGGCGAAGCAGGCTTTCGATGTGCTGAAGGAAATGAAAGGCAGACGCATCCTGATTACACCCGGAATGGTTGAGCTGGGGGATCAGGAAGCTGAGATGAACAGGGAATTCGGCAGGATGGCCGCGGGCTGCTGCGATATTGCGGTTCTGATCGGAAAAAAACGAAGTGAATCCATTGCCGAAGGACTGAAGGAAAAAGGTTTCCCGGATGAATCCGTCTATATTGCCGCATCGCTTGATGAGGCGACGGAATTGCTGAAAAAGATTGCAGGAAAAGGGGATACGGTATTGTTTGAGAACGATTTACCGGATCACTACACGGAATGAGGGGAAGGGAATGTCGATGAAAAAACAGATCGGTGTGATTTTCGGAAGCAGAAGCTGTGAAAGGGAAGTATCCATTATCAGCGCTATACAGCTGATGAAATATGCTGATCCGGAAAAATACGATATCATTCCGGTATACATTGACGAACATGGAAACTGGTATACCGGTGATTTGCTCAGGGATATCCGGACATTCAATCCGTTCAATCCGGATGCAAAAGGGATTCTGAAGGTGTATCCGGACCTTGCCGCCGGGTCCGGCGCGCTGCTGCATCATGAGAAAGGAACCGGGCTGCTTGCCCGCGAAAAAACGGAGATTGCAGCAAGAATAGACGCGTACATTGTGGTGATGCACGGAATGAACGGGGAGGACGGTACCCTGCAGGGACTGTTTGAACTGGCCAATATTCCTTACTCGTCAACCGGCGTTATGGGAAGCGCGGTCGGCATGGATAAAATCACCATGAAGCTTTTTTTCCAGGGTGCCGGCCTTCCGGTGCTTCCGGGAATCTGGGCTACGAGAAAAGAGTTTGCCGAAGATCCGGACGGAATTGTGAAAAGGGTAAAGGAGGGACCCGGATTCCCGGTCTTTGTCAAACCGGCCAATCTTGGATCCAGCATCGGCGTGAGCAGGGCGGACGATGAGGAATCGCTGAAGGACAGCCTTTCCCTGGCGTTTGAATATGACAGGCGCGTACTGATTGAGAAAGGCCTGGATAAACCCATTGAGCTGAATTGCAGCGTGCTGGGATACGATGATGAACTGAGAGCCTCTCCCATTGAGATGCCGCTGAACCATGACGAATTCCTTGATTTCAGGGACAAGTACCTGGGCAATACGGGAAGCAAAGGAATGGCCAGTCTTTCCCGCGTTCTTCCTGCACCGATTGAAGATGACCTCAAATGCAGGATCCAGGAGCTGAGCAAACAGATCTTCCGGCTGCTGGACTGCAAGGGCGTGGTGCGGACGGACTATATGTATGACCGCGTCAGCGGGGAACTGTACATTACCGAGATCAACACGATTCCGGGAAGCATGGCGTTCTACCTGTGGGAAAAGGACGGCCTTCCGTATTCCGACCTGATTGACCGGTTGGTGGAATACGCCGAGAAAGCCCATGCTGATAAAAACATCAACAATTACGCATATACCAGCGATATCCTTAAAAGTGCGGTTATCGGGGGTAAAGGCGCAAAGGGATCAAAGGGAAGCAAAGCAGTAAAAGCATAACAGATTCAGGAGTGGCAAAAAGATGCTCGAGCGTATTCGGTCCTCTGCAGATCTGAAAAAACTCAAAAAAGCGGAACTGACTGCTTTGTGCGATGAAATACGGCATGAACTGATCCATACCGTATCGGAAAACGGAGGACATCTGGCGTCCAATCTCGGGATCGTGGAGTTAACGGTGGCGTTGCACCGGGTTTATGACACCCCGAATGACAAAATTGTTTTTGATGTGGGCCATCAAAGCTATGTGCATAAAATGATAACCGGACGCTTTGACAAATTCAGTACGCTGCGGACCCACGGCGGGCTGGCGGGTTTTCCGAAACGCAGCGAGAGCGAATATGACTGCTTTGAAACAGGACACGCAAGCACGGCGATTTCCGCTGCGACGGGAATTGCAAGGGCAAGGGACTACAGAAAAGAAAAATACAATGTTGTTGCTGTCGTGGGTGACGGAGCCATGACAGGCGGAATGTGCTATGAAGCACTGAATGATGCCGGAAATCTGAATACACAGCTGACGGTGATTCTCAATGATAATGAGATGAGCATTGCTCCGAATGTCGGGGCCATTTCCTCCTATCTGACCCACCTGCGTATCAGCGCCGGCTGGCGGCAGGCAAAGAAACGTGTCCGAAGGCTTTCTGATATTCCGGTCGTTGGAAAACCCCTGTACAGAATCATACACGGAACGAAAAGAATGCTTAAATCCATGCTGCTGAAAAGCAACGACTCCGGCTTCTTTGAAGCCCTCGGTTTTCAATACTTCGGACCGATTGACGGTCATGATCTGGGAAGCCTTGAGGAAACGCTGAAAAGTGCCAGGGAATATGGCGGTCCCTGCGTGATTCATGTGCTGACAAAGAAAGGATTCGGATATGAACAGGCGGAGAAACGTCCTGAAGCGTTTCACGGAACGCCGCCCTTCTTCATCGAAACCGGAAACAGAATGAAGGAACCCGCTGTTCCTTCCTCCGGACATCAGATGGCGGACAGGCTGGCTGAGATGGCAGATTCTGATGGCAGAATCGTCGCCATAACCGCGGCCATGCCGCTTGGAACCGGACTGGATCATTTCGCTGAAAAACACCCGGAACGCCTGATTGATGTAGGGATTGCGGAAGAACACGCGACAACGATGGCTGCCGGTATGGCAATCGGCGGAATGCGGCCTTATTTTGCCGTTTATTCCAGCTTTTTCCAGAGATGCTATGACCAGATGATTCACGATGTATGCATGCAGCATCTTCCGGTAGTCTTCCTGCTTGATCGCAGCGGAATCGGAGGAGAGGACGGACAGACACATCACGGGATTTTTGATTTTGCATCCCTTCTTCCGGTGCCGGGAATGGTGGTTTTGTCTCCGTGCGACGCGGACGAGCTGTGCAGGATGGTGTCATGGACCATCACACAGGACAATCCGGTTGCGATCCGATACAGCAAGGACGGCAAGCCGCTGCCGGACAGGACAAAGGATGACGCGCCCTTTGAACCCGGCAAATGGAAAGTGCTGCATACCGGCAGGGACCTGGTTTTGCTGGCGGTTGGCAGCATGGTGCGTGAGGCAGTGAAGATCAGAACCCTCCTGGAGGAGAACGGGCTGGAGGCGGAAGTTGTAAACTGCTCCAGCGTAAAGCCGTTGGATCTTGAATATATCCGAAAACTGGACGGATCCAGGCCGGTTTTCACCCTGGAGGAACATATGGTTACCGGAGGATTCGGAGAATATGTCATGCAGAAGGCAGAAGAACTGCATGCCCGTATTCCGGATGAATGCTTTGGAATCAGGGATGAATTCATCCAGCATGGAAGTCACGAACTGCTTCTGGAAGATGCGGGCCTCTCCGCAAAGCAAATCGCAGAGAGAATACGCTCTCATTTCGGAGGGGAGGAGAATCAGCGGTGAGCGAAAGGGAAAGAGCTGACACCGCCCTCGTTCGGAAAGGCCTTGCGGCAAGCCGGGAAAAGGCGCAGGCCATGATTATGGCCGGAGAAGTCTATATTGGCGAGAGAAAGATCAACAAGCCCTCCGAAAGCATAAAACCCGGGGATGAATTCAGCATCCGGAGCGAAAAAGACCGTTATGTCAGCCGCGGCGCATACAAGCTGGAAAAGGCTGTACGCGTGTTCAGCCAGGACCTGAAAGGCCGCGTGATCATGGACATCGGTGCAAGCACCGGCGGTTTTACGGATGTCTGCCTGCGAAACGGCGCAGCCCACGTGTATTCCATAGATGTGGGATACGGACAGCTGGACTGGAAACTGCGGAACGATCCGAGAGTAACAGTAATGGAGCGGACCAATGCCAGGTATCTTACAGCGGATATGTTTCCGTCCCTTCCGGATCTGACAGTGATGGATGTCAGTTTTATCTCCATCCGGCTGATTATTCCCAAAGCCTTTGAAATCATGGGAAATCAGGGCCGCATGATTACGCTGATCAAACCGCAGTTCGAGGCGGGGCGGGATAAAATAGGCAAGAAGGGCGTTGTGCGGAATGCGGATGTCCATGAAGAAGTCCTGGAGGGGATTGTCCGGTTCTGCGAGACTTCCGGGTTACATGTAAACGGACTGGATTATTCCCCGATCACCGGACCGGAAGGGAATATAGAGTTTCTTGCGGAGATTGCCCCCAAAGCTCCCGGGGATACGATGATTGACAGGACATTCATCCGCAGCCTCGTCTCACAGGCTCATGAAAAACTGTATCATTCCGACAGCGCCCAGGAATGAATCAGGAGATGCATATCTTGAATAATTATGCATGGCATGGTATACTTTCCGGAGAGAATCTTACCCTGCCGGCCGTCCGGTAAACGGCGGACCGGAATCCTGCTGACTGCGGAAAGGAGCGGGAGATATGTTCAAATCCATCGGCCTGATCATGAACTCAGACAAGCCTGAAGCGATCAATATGGCCCAGGTCGCGCGGGACTTTTTTTCGTCGTACGGGATTGATACCGTATTCCTGCAAAATGAGATGGAACTTCCCGGAAAAGTTGATCTTATCCTGACATTCGGAGGGGACGGTACCTTCCTGATCGGCGCGAGATATGCCATGGAGAATGATGTTCCCCTGATGGGAATCAATCTCGGCACGGTCGGTTTTCTCACTGAAGAGGAGCCGACCCATCTTCCCGGATGCCTTGAATCCATCCTGAAAGAGCAATACAAAATTGAGGAAAGATTCCTTCTGAACGTGAGGAATACCAGAACCGGAGAAAGCTACTATGCACTGAATGACGCAGTGATTACCAGAGGCGGATTTGCAAGGCTTATACGCGTAGAGTGCCGTGTCAACCAGGAGCAGTTCGGCGTTTTCACAGCGGACGGAATGATTGCGGCAACGCCTACCGGATCAACCGGATATTCCCTCTCCGCGGGAGGACCGATCGTACATCCGGATATGAACTGTATCATTCTCACGCCGGTGTGCGCGCACAGCCTTCAGAAATGCCCCTGCATTGTATCCGGATCCTCTGAAATCGTAATGAAACTGCTTCCGGAAAGAAAACAGACGGCAGAACTGCAGATAGACGGTATGGACCGTGGAAAGCTGGAAGCAGGAGACGAAATCGTTGTTACGGGTTCAGGGAAAAGCATACGGCTTCTCAGGACACATCCTTTCCGTTTTTTCACTTTGCTTCAGAACAAACTCATAGAATGGGGCTCCGGCCGATGAGGGGAAATGCCGATGAAAACGAGCAGACAGGAAGAAATCATCAGGATCATAGATTCCATGGAAATAGAAACGCAGGAAGAGCTGGCGAATCAGCTGAGAAGCCGGGGTTATAAGGTAACCCAGGCCACGGTGTCGAGAGATATCAAGGAAATGCAGCTGATCAAAATCGCCGGACAGCACAGCGCATATTGTTATGCAAAGCCCGGAAGGCAGGGAGCTGCCGTAAACGACAGAATGCTGCGGCTGTTGTCTGATTCAACCATCAGCGTTCGTTACGCAGGACAGATGGTGGTAGTCAAAACACTCAGCGGGTCTGCCAATGTTGCTGCGGAAGCGATTGACAATATGAACTGGGAGGAAGTCCTCGGGACCATTGCGGGAGACAATACGATTTTCATTGCGGTTCAGAATGAGAATGACGCAATGGAAGTTTCAGACAGAATCATGAACATCATATCCAGAGGATAAAGCGGCAGGAAAAGAGGAAGCTGATGATTCGGAGATTAACCATACACAATATCGCCCTGATTGAGTCCGCATCCGTTCAGTTCAAACCGGGATTGACAGTTCTTTCCGGCGAAACCGGTGCAGGGAAAAGCATCATTATTGATGCGGCGGCGCTGATCCTGGGCGGGAGGGCAGATAAGAACCTGATCCGGTCAGGATGCGAAAAAGCTTCAGTTGAGGTCGAATTTGAAGTTGATCCGCAGAGCGATATTCCGCAGATTCTTGAACGTGAAAGCATAGACAGCGCAGGTGACAGCATTGTCCTGTTCCGGGAAGTGTCCCGGAACGGAAGAAACGTATGCAGAATCAACGGCGTTCTTGTTTCCGCGAACATCCTGAAAGATGTGTCGGCCTTCCTGCTGAACCTTCACGGGCAAAGTGAGCATCAGTTCCTCGCAGATGAAAGCAGGCACCTGTCCTATCTGGATCTGATGGGGGGAGAATCACTGCAGAAACTGAAGGATAAGGTTCGGGAAGCATATGATCTTTTTATCGCAAATCACAGAAGTTACGCAAAACTGATCAGAATGAATGAGGGTAAGGAAAGACGCGCGGACCAGCTCAGATATGAGCTGGATGAGATGCATAAGGCGGATGTGAAGCCGGGCGAAGAAGAAAGGCTTTCAGAAGAAGCCAGGCACCTGAACAAGGCTTCCAGGATACATGAGAAGGTGAGGAATGCGTACCAGCTGATCGGCGACGGTGAGGACGGCGCCGATTCCATGCACAGCCTGCAGCGGGCGGCAAAGGAATTAAGGACGCTTTCTGCAGAGGATCCGGAGTTCGATATGACGGCGGAACAGTGTGAAAAGCTGAGCTATTCGCTGGAGGATATTCTTTACAAACTGAATCATCTCGTGCGCAAATATGATTTCAATGCAGCAGCGTTGGAAATGGCAGAAAACAGACTGGAGTCCATACGGAAGCTTCTGCGCAAATACGGCCCCACAGAGGCGGATGTAATTGAAAATATGGAAAAAATGGAAGAGGAATATCAAACGCTTTCCGGGATTGACGCGCTGATTGAGAAGACCGGAGCGGAACACAAAAAGCTGCTTGCCGGATACCGGTCTGCTGCCAGGCAGCTTACGGCAGAAAGAAAACAGACAGCCGAACGTTTCGAAGAGCAGATGATGCGGGAACTGAAGGATCTTGGAATGGAGAACACAATCGTTAAGGTGCAGTTTGAGGAAAACAGCAGCGGGAAGCCCCTCATGCCCACGCCTGACGGAGATGACAGGGTCTGTTTCATGATCAGTCCGAATCCGGGGGAGCCGCTTAAACCCATGGCCAGGATTGCCTCCGGCGGCGAACTGAGCAGGCTGATGCTTGCGGTGAAGACAATTGAGTCCGGAAGAAGCGGGCTGCAGACAATGATTTTTGATGAAATTGATACGGGGATCAGCGGACGTATGGCCCAGGCGGTGGCTGAAAAAATGGTTTCCATCGCTTCCCGCCAGCAAGTAATCTGTATCAGCCACCTGCCCCAGATCGCAGCTTCGGCTGATTATCAGTACCTTGTATATAAAGGGGTAAAAAACGACAGAACTTATACGGAAGTCAGGGAACTGACAAGGGATCAGCGTCGGGAGGAGATCGGGCGCATGATCAGCGGTGCCCAGGGAATATCAGAGGATGCGGCTGCTTACGCCGGGAAAATGATGGATGCTTCCGAGAAGGGAAAAGAAAGAATCCGGAAAAGCTCACAAGCCCCCGGACGGTCATGATAAAATACTTGCAAACTGCTATTTCAAAAGATATAATTATAAGTTGTATAGAGCAGGAAAGATGTAAGCTTCCTGCCTGCACCTGAAAACAAAAGGGGAGGAATTCATTCATGTCCAAAAAGTATCTCTACCTCTTCAGCGAAGGAAACGCAACAATGCGTGAGCTTTTGGGAGGCAAAGGCGCCAATCTGGCTGAGATGACGCATATTGGTCTTCCTGTGCCTCAGGGTTTCACGATTTCTACCGAAGCCTGCACGCAGTATTACGAAGACGGGCGTCAGATCAACGAGGAAATCCAGGCTCAGATTATGGAATATATCGCCAAGATGGAAGAGATCAACGGGAAGAAATTCGGCGATTTAAAGAATCCTCTCCTTGTTTCCGTTCGGTCCGGTGCCCGTGCTTCCATGCCCGGCATGATGGACACGATCCTGAACCTCGGCCTCAATGACGAGGTTGTTGCCGCTATGATCGCCGGCAATGATGATCCTAAATTTGCACGGTTCGTCTATGACAGCTACCGCCGTTTTATCCAGATGTATTCCGATGTTGTCATGGAAGTCGGCAAAAAGTACTTTGAACAGCTGATTGATGAGATGAAAGCGAAGAAGGGTGTCAAGTTTGACGTCGATCTTACCGCGGAAGATCTGAAGGAACTTGCTTCCCAGTTCAAGGCGGAATACAAATCCAAGATCGGTACGGAATTCCCTTCCGATCCCAAGGAACAGCTGATGGGCGCCATCAAAGCCGTGTTCAGGTCCTGGGACAATCCCAGAGCCAATGTGTACCGGCGGGACAATGATATTCCCTACAGCTGGGGCACGGCAGTAAACGTTATGCCCATGGTGTTCGGAAACCTGAACAACAATTCCGGTACCGGTGTTGCCTTCACACGTGACCCCGCTACGGGCGAGAACAAACTGATGGGTGAATTCCTTGTCAACGCGCAGGGCGAGGATGTTGTAGCCGGCGTGCGTACGCCCATGCCCATCAGCCAGATGGCTGAGCAGTTCCCGCAGGCATATGATGAGTTCATCAAGGTATGCGCGCTTCTTGAAAAGCATTACCGGGATATGCAGGATATGGAATTCACCGTGGAAAACGGGAAACTGTATATGCTGCAGTGCCGCAGCGGCAAGAGAACCGCCCAGGCTGCGCTTCGGATCGCCTGCGACCTTGTAGACGAGGGAATGCGTACTGAAGAAGAAGCGGTATCCATGATCGACCCCCGGAACCTCGATACCCTTCTGCATCCGCAGTTTGATGCCGCGGCCCTGAAAAAGGCCAAACCGATCGGCAAGGGTCTCGGTGCTTCTCCCGGAGCAGCCTGCGGCAAGATTGTATTTTCCGCTGAAGACGCTGAAAGCTGGGCGGGACGCGGAGAGAAAGTGGTGCTTGTCCGGCTTGAGACTTCTCCTGAAGACATTACCGGCATGAAGAGCGCCCAGGGTATCCTGACGGTACGCGGCGGAATGACAAGCCATGCTGCTGTTGTTGCGAGAGGTATGGGTACGTGCTGCGTTTCCGGCTGCGGCGATATCATCATGGATGAGGAAAACAAAAAATTCACCCTGGCCGGCAAGACCTTTACGGAAGGCGACTTTATCTCCATTGACGGAACGACCGGCAACATCTATGACGGCCTGATTCCTACGGTGGATGCAAAGATTGCAGGTGAATTCGGCCGCATCATGGATTGGGCGGATAAATATCGGAGGCTTCGCGTACGGACAAACGCGGATACTCCCGCGGATGCCCGTAAAGCCCGAGAGCTTGGCGCGGAAGGTATCGGCCTGTGCAGAACCGAACACATGTTCTTTGAGGCTGAAAGGATTGCCGCTTTCCGCGAAATGATCTGCTCTGACACGGTGGAAGAGCGGGAAAAGGCCCTGGACAAAATCCTTCCTTATCAGCAGGGTGACTTTGAGAAGCTGTATGAGGCGCTTGAAGGATACCCGGTCTGCATTCGTTTCCTTGATCCTCCGCTCCACGAGTTCGTTCCCACCACAGAAGAGGAAATTGCTCTCCTTGCCAAGGCGCAGAACAAGAGCGTTGAGACCATCAAGAACCTGATTGCCTCTTTGCATGAGTTCAATCCCATGATGGGACACCGCGGATGCCGTCTTGCGGTTACGTATCCTGAAATCGCGAGGATGCAGACAAAGGCAGTTATCCGTGCAGCCATTAAGACCCAGAAAGCGCATCCGG
>OCVV012837134.1_pt1 | contig 38873 bp, 41 predicted proteins | sample 1539721 | NCBI WGS metagenome assembly OCVV01 (sample SAMN02144230, study PRJEB22623) | gut metagenome | biome: sheep rumen | host: Ovis aries | place: New Zealand | reverse complement strand
GACCGTATAAGCGCCTGCGAGGGCGCGGCTAGTAGTCTAGGGCAATGCCCGCATGTGAAAAGCCACCGGCTATGCCGGTGGATGGTTACTTAATCGGTCTTTGCGACCGTACAACCCATTTTTTCAAGAGGTGACAGCATGGACATCAATATTCTATTGGCGCTGCAGGAATTCAGGAGCCAGGCGGGGACCGTTTTGAACGATTTCTTCGTCAAGATGACTTTCCTGGGGGAACTGAATACGGTCATCGTCATCATGGCCCTGCTCTACTGGAGCGTCAGCAAGGAGCTGGGGACCTATCTGCTGATGGGCTGGAGCGGCAACCGGCTGGTGAACGGGGTGCTCAAGGTGACGTTCTGCGCCTACCGCCCCTGGATCCGGGACGCCCGCATCGTCCCCTACGGCAACTCCATGACCACCGCGACCGGGTATTCCTTCCCCAGCGGCCATACCATGAACGGCACCACGGTCTTTGGCGGCGGGGCCCTGCGCAGGGAATTTTCCAAGGCCCTGCGGATCACCCTGGGGCTGGTGGTGGCCCTGATCGCCTTCAGCCGGATCTACCTGGGCGTGCATACCCCGCAGGACATTTTGGTCGGTGCGGGCGCGGGCATGCTGGTGATGTGGGGAACCTCCCGGCTGATGCAGTGGCTGGCCGCCCATCCTGAAAAGGACCTGCTGGTGATGTTCATTGGCATCGGCCTGGGCGTGGCGATCGCCGTCTACGCGTCTGTGAAGCCCTACCCGGCGGACTACGACGCGGCGGGCAAGCTGATCGTGGACGGGGCCAAGATGGCCAACGACACCTTCAAGGGCGTGGGCTACTGCACCGCATTCCTGGTGGGCTGGGTGCTGGAGCGCCGCTATGTGGGCTTTTCCACGGAGGTTCCCCTGCCGCGGAAGCTGGCCCGGGCGGTCATCGGCCTGATGGGCTATTACGCCCTCAGCCTGATCTTTGGGGCCCTGCTCAAGCAGTGGATGCCCGGCGCGGCGGCGTCGGCCCTGTCCTGCTTCCTGCAGATCTTCTACATCGTCTTCCTCTTCCCCGCGTGCGCCAAGCGGTTTGAACAAAAAAGCGAAAAGGCGTAAACCACATTTTACGCGGTGATGCGTGAGCGGGACTCATCAGCCCCTCCTCCGTCCGGTAGCGGCACGGGGGAGGGACTGTTTTCTGTCTCCTCCCGGGTGGTGGAACGGCAGCTGCGCTGAAAGCCCGGGCCAATAAAGAAAAAGGACGCCGGCCCTTGACCGTTCGTCCTTTTTCTTTCACGATATGATTATACCCCCTGCAATGGGGGAAAGCAAGTTGAAAGAGCGTTGAAAAAACCGATTTTGGCGTTGAAAAGCCGTTGAAATCTCTGCCGAAAAAATGAGGGAAATCGGATCAATGTCTCTGTAAGATCAGGGAAACCGGAATGTTCGTGTTTTTCCGTCAGTCAGGGCTGCCGATTATTCGGGCGAAGTTGTAGAAGCCCAGATACCAGACGTTGAAGTCGTGCACGCCGGGAACGAGCTGGACGAAGCAGTTGTCCTCGTTCAGCTGGCCAGTCAGGGCGTCCAACCCCTGAACGGCGGCGTTGGCGCTGGCCAGGGCGATGCTGTCTCCCGTGCCGCAGATGCTGTAGAACACCCGGACGGGGAGGTCGGGATGGGCGTTCAGGACGGCGGCGGTGACGGCGGCCGCGTTGGAGGTCGGGGCGGCGGAGAAGGCCCCGAAGGCGCTGAACCGGTCCAGGCATTTGCCCAGGCCGAGGTTGATGGTCTGCATCCCGCCCATGGACAGGCCGGCCATGGCGCAGCGGTTCCGGTCCGAGGTGTCGACGGCGTAGGCGGCCTGCACGGCGGGCAGGAGGTCCTCCCGAAGCTCCTGGTCAAAGAGGTAATAGGGGGAATAATCCTCCGCTTTCCCGGCCCGGCCGTTCGGGGTTACCACGATGAACGGGCGGATCTCCCCGCGGTCGATCAGGTTGTCCATGATCTGCTTGACCCGGGAGCTTTTGGACGGCAGACCCCATTCCGCCTCGCTGCCGCCGATGCCGTGGCAGAGGATCAGCAGGTCGTAGGTGTTCTGCGGGTCGTAGCCGGCGGGGAGGTAGACGTAGGCGGCCTTCTCATAGAGGGCCCCGTCCGCCGCATAGTCGTGGGCCTGGTAGGAGAGCCTTTCCACCGTGCCGCCGTGTTCGCAGTTTTGCAGGTAGCGGGCGGGGATGGCGTTCTCCACGTGCCCGCCCAGCTCGGCCCGGACGGCCGCTTCGATGTCCTGGACGCTGCGGAAGGCCTGCAGGGAGGTCAGCGTGCCGCTGCCCTCCAGGACGAGATAGAGGTCGTGGGTTCCGGTCAGCTCCACGTTCCGGCGGTTTTCCTTCATCATGGGGCGGAACAGGGCGGTGGCGGCGGGAGAGCCTTCCAGACGGTCCACATAGACGCGGATGGTCAGCTCGCTCTCTGTCACCGCCTTAAAGCGCAGGATCGACGCCCCTTCCCCGAAATCAAGTCCCTTGAGTGCCAGGGGATGCTCCGCCGAGGCCGTCTCCGGCTGGGCATCCAGCTTCATTTCGTCCAAGGGGTTCAGCCCCTCCGCCCGTGCCGCGCACAGCACGAGCAGGAAAACAGACAGGCTCAAAAGCAGCTTTTTCATAGGAGCACGTCCTTTTCTATTTTTTTCTGCGAGGGTTTCAGCCGGATTTTTCAGATTTCCTGGGGAGAGGAAAGTTTGACGCTGACGTGATGGTATGTTCAGGACTTTTGCCCTGTGACTTTAAAATATGAAACGCAGGAGAGGACTGTCAGCGGGTTTCCACACCCGAGCGCGGAAATGCTGACGGATTTTACTTTGGCCTGGCCGAATAGACCCGCACGTAGTCCACCAGCATCTCGGCGGGCAGGATTGCTTTGCCGTTCTTTACTCAATTTTTGGCGGAAGGTGATCTACCACCTAATATGCAGAAGACCATTTGCCCGCGCCGAAATCATATATGCGGATCAAAGGCAGCCGCCACTTCCGAATCATACAGGTGCATGGTGATTTCGGTCAGCTTATGCTGGTAAACGGCCCTCAGGATGATCTCCCAGTTCATGGAGATATCCGGCCCGATCGTCTTTCTTATATCGGAAGCAACGGTTTGGATATTTGAATGATCCCCGCAAGGGCTGATAAGCGAAACATCCGTTTCACCGGGAGAAATCCCGTGGGCCTTTGCGGGGCTTTTCTTTGATCATCATAGCTGTCTATGCTTTTTTATTGATGAAATCAGCTGCTGATATGATTTCAGGATTTATGATATCAGATTCCAGAAAATCAAGATCCCCTGTGAGAAGAAGAGTGACATTGGCTTTTCGCGCCGCTCTCAGAATGGGACGATCTTTCACGTCCCTGATTTTTCCCTCATCATCCAGCGGGTCGTCCGGTGTTGGCACCGTCTTGATGACCTGCATGGCATGATACAGGAAAGCCTCGAGTTCTGTTGTTCTTCGCGGGAATTTTTCCTGAAACTTTCTGTGCAATTCATCCACGATATAGTCACAGACTACTGGCTCATAGGGTGGAAGGACCGCTTTTATGAAAGCTTTTGCTGCATTCCCTTGGGGAGACAGTGCGGCAGAAATGATGATATTGGTATCTATCATCACTGTCATTCCGCATCTTCCTCTCTGCGGGAGGCTGTGATCCAGGCGGCAACATCGTCATCGTTCATCAGCCCGGCGGCTTTTCCTTCCCCTTTCATCTGGGCCTGGAAACGCTGCAAAGCATAGATCGCTGAATTGACCACGCGAACGTTTCCGTCCTCTACGACAAAAGTAACACGGTCGCCGGTCGTAATCCCCAGAATATTCCGGATATTTTTGGGAATCGTCACCTGACCTTTCGCCATGACACGAGCGTCATTCACAATCGTTGCTTCCGACATGTGCGCACCTCCTCACTTGATAAAAGTAGGAAAGTAGGGATTTCCTACTTCATTGTATCACGATCTTTTTGATTTGACAATGTGGAAATCCTGCCGCAGACTCGTCCGGAACGGTTTTCAGAGACTTTTGTATGCAAAAGCACGTCCTCCCGAACGTGCTTTAGCTTCGTTGCGCTTGATGTTTTTATTGCTGTTTTCTTTGCCGTTCCGGCCCCGGCTCAGGAAGGGGCTCCCGCCGCGTCTTCCAGGATGCGCTTGCGGACCTGGAGCATCCGTTCATCCAGCCGGGCGCTTTCCTCGGCGCAGGCCTTCAGCTCCGCCGCCAGCTCCTCGGCGGTCCGGGGGTTGAGGCTCTTTTTATACCGCAGCTTGTGCTCGAGGCTTGCCCAGAAGTCCATCGCGATCGTCCGCATCTGGACCTCCACATACATCTCTTTTTTCCCGTGCTCGGTGTAGATGGGGGTCTGGACGATCAGGTGCAGGCTCCGGTAGCCGCTGGGCTTCGGGTTCTGAATATAATCCTTGCGGTTGACCAGGGTGATGTCCTCCTGGGCGAGGAAATATTTCTCGATTTCATAAATATCGTCCACAAAGGAGCACACGACCCGCACACCGGCCACGTCCTTGAGGTTTTCCCTGGCCGATTCGATGGAGATCGGCCAATGGTTCTTTTCCAGCTTCCGGATGATGCTGTCCAGGGATTTGACTCTCGAATGGATGGATTCGATGGGGTTGTGCTCGTCCCGGATGGAAAGCTGTTTGTTCAGAATATCAAATTTCGTTTCAACTCTGGTCACGGCGCACTGGTAGTCCATCAGCATGATGTACACAGGGTCGAAATCCGTATGCAGCTGATCCAAATACTGGTCCACGCTCATGCTTTCCAGGGCCTGGGTGAGCTCGTTCTCCGCCGGAACGGCTGGGTTCTGCTGACTGCTGCCGGTCATCGTCTATATCCTCCTTCATGTGAAGCAAAGCGGGTTATCCGTTCATCTGCAAAGCGCCTGCCTGCTGCGCCCCTGCCGTTCATGGGGGAACCTGCTTTTGCGTTATCGCTGCTTCCATGATACCACAACGCCCCCGGCTTTTCCAGTGAAAAATCAGACGGGAATCACTCCATACCTTTTGCAGCATCGTATCTTCCAAAGCGCCGTTTTCTTGTCCTTTCTTCCTTTCCCCGCCGTCCGCCAAAGCGGGCCCTGGTGGAACGCCGCTCCCCGGCGGCCTCCGGCGATTCCGGGAAACGGTCACGCCTTTTGAAGGATGTCCAGGGTATGATGGGAAGCCCCGATCAGATCCTGCCGTTCGCAGATGGTGAAGTGATAGTCCATCCACTGGCCGAAGGTTTCGTCGTCCATGGCGTCCACCACCTGCCGCATGTAGTTGGTTGCCCCGTCTGCGGCGACCAGCTTAATTCTCTTGACGGGCACTTCTGCATCCAGGGCGGCAATTTCTTCCGTGCGTACCATCTCAAACAAATCCTTCGGCTCGCTGATGTAATGCCAGTCGGGGGTCAGCATATGGAGGTCCGTCACTTCGTGCAGCTTGTTTTTGCCGAACACATAGGAGATGATGGTGGGCTCGTTCATGCAATAAGCGACCAGGAGATAACCGCCCGGCTTTGTCACCCGCATCGCCTCGGCCAGCGCCTGCAGCTTTTCTTCCCTGGTGTACAGGTGATACATAGGCCCAAGGACCAGGGTGACGGAAAACGAGGCGTCCGGCAAAACGGATAAATCCAGGGCGTTGCCCAGGATCGGCGTGATTCGCTCGGTCCCGTCGAGCTTCGATTTCAGTATTTCCAGATTGCGGGGGATCAGCTCCACCGCCGTCACCCGATGCCCCTGTTTCGCCATGGTGACGCTGTACCGCCCCGTGCCCGCGCCGATTTCCAGAATGGCCGGGTCAGACGTCCCGGAAAGGCACTCGTGTATATATTTCATCGTGGTCAGGTACTCCACCTGTCCGTGGCGGGAAAGAAGACGCCCTTCCTCGTCGTACTGGTTGTAATAATCCTCCAGATAGCTCATGGCTGCCTCCGATAAATCCCGGTGTCTTCAAAGTGATCATGATGCCTCTGCGTCCATGATACCACAACGCCCCCGGCTTTTCCAGCAAAAAACACCGACCGGAGCGCTTCCGGGCGGCGTCAGACAGGAGAGGCGGGCCTTATGCCACCGGCTGGATGATGTTGAAGATATTCATTTTCAGCTCTTTGATTTTGTCTTTTTCCTCGGCGGTCAACTGAGCCATCAAATCATCATAATCCTGTTCGCCGCAATGATATTTGACCAGCAGGCTGTTCATATAATCGTTCAGGGCATTGGTGGCCTCGTCCAGCGCCGCGTCAATATCGTCCAGATCGTCGGCAGCGCCGCCTGCGGCTTTCATCAGTTCATGGAGCCTGATTTCCATCAGCTCTTCTTTTTCCGTGATTTTTATATAAATTCCTCATCTTTCTGCCCCGGAGGGCGTCATTTCTGTTTTTAGGTTAAGGAAGCCGGAATGCTTCCTTCGCTTATATATACGGACGGGCAGGAAAGCGTGTCGGCTTCCGCCCTGTATTTTCCGGCAAAAAACACACCGCCGGAGCGGTTCCGGCGGCGTGGAATGGGGATGCTGATATAGATGTACAACTATTCTATCAACAGTCCATCGGAAATTCGTCCGGCGTCATTCCTTCACTTTCAGGAATCCGTCATAGAACGCGCCGGGGAAGCCAAAGGATTTTTCGGTTTTGCCGAACCTCACGCGAATGTAGGTGTTTCCGCCTGCGCCCTTTTCAATTTTGGAAACGATTCCTTCCCCAAACGCTTTGTGAGAGACCACTGTCCCTGCGCCGACATGGCTCAGATCCATTTCGGGTTTTGCTGCAGGCTGCGCCGTTGGAGCTTGGGGCTTGGGCGGCACAAAGGCCGGGTGATATGTCGGCGTAACGGGCGTCTTTGACACGATCGGCTTTTCCGCGGCTTTCGGGGAGGGCTGCGATTTGGGGATCGAATCAACGACCGGTTCGTCCTCTTCTTCTTCCTCTTCCTGCGCGGACTGTTGGACGAAATAGGGGCGGTCTGGCACATCGTTCAAATCGCGTGCAGGCGCGGCCATGGATTGCTGCTGCAAGCCCGCCATGCGCATGTATTCTTCCTTGCTGATGGTGGTGGAATACAAGCCGACCTGCGTGTCGCTGGCGTGACTGTCAATGCCCGTGTAGGTCAGGCTGGCGTCCTCATAACGCTTGAATTTGTAAACCGCGTCGTTCATCAGGCTTTCGTTGAACACATTCAGCGATACCAGCAGTTCAAAATCCTTCACTGTCAGACCGGTTACCTTGCGGAAAAGGGAAGGCTCCAGCGCGGTGATGACGTCCACCAGGCTGAACTCGCGGTAATCGGACAGATACATGAACACAGGCAGGCGCGTTGCGAATTTGATCAGCTTTTCCTGGATCATCTTTCGCTTGCTCTTATATTCCTTCTCCTCGTCCGAAAGCTCTTTCTTCTCCTTGGGGGTCAGCTTTTCTTTTTCTTTCTTGGCCTGCTTGACATGTTCGCTTTTGTTGATAATGGTCTGAATGTCCTCGTTCAGGCTGCGGAAGCCCTCAATGTTCATGAGCGCTTCCATGGCTTCCTTGTTCGCCAGCAGCTTCGCCAGGGTTTCATTGTCTACATTGACCAGCAGGGCGCTCTCCCAGCGCTTGGCAAGCAGGGTCGCGCTGGTGCCCGCCATGGCGATGTCCAGAATTTCCGCGGCATTCACCTGACGCATGGCGCTCCCGTCATACGCCAGCACAGGCAGGAATTTGATGAATTCTCCCACCTTCACTTCAGGATTGCTTTCGCCGATGTTCAGGCGGCAGCTATAGTCCGAAATCTGCCGGAGGGCGCGGTCCAGGGCAAAGTCGAACACATAACATTCCTGCTTGATGATCTCGCGCGTTCCGTTGTCGGTGGTTACTTCCCAGGGGCTTTGCACGCGGAACGCTGCCTGGAAATAGGTCTCGGGGCTGGAAAGGTTGCGCAGCATGAAGATGCCCGTCCAGGGCTTTACGGTCACGCCGGTGGTCAGTTTGCCGCAGGACAGTGTGATCGTTTTCGTTTTCAGGGGGTCTCCAAATGATTTTTCCACAGGCATGAGCGCCGCAGCGCCGATTCCCGCTTCGGCACCGGCGCACACATTGACCTGGTAATCATGATAGAAGGTGTTCTGCCTCTGCTTTAGCAGATTTGCCATGGCGTAACAACTGGCCACGTTCGGCAGAAACCAAAGCGTATGCGTCAGCACAGAGAGCAGCCGGGTATCAGAATACGGCATGGGCGATTTTTCCGCGCCCAGCTTCAAATCGTCCACGGTGGTTTCCAGATAGGAGCCGCGAATCAAGTCCAGCCACTTCTGCACATAGCTTTCGTATTTGAAACGAGCGTCCTTTCCCTTGCCCTCTGCGGCAAAGAACAGGTTCAGATCGAATTCGTCAAACTCTCCCTGCTTGGCAATGCGCTGGATGCTTTCGGGAATCTTGTAGGTCAGCATCACCATGCGCGGCAGGGAAGCATAGGGATTATCCGCCCCTTCCCAGGCGGCTTTTGCGCGCTGTTCATCGCTGTAGGTCCAGTTGTAAATCTGATCCTCGATAAACTCGCCGCTGTTCAGGGCGCGGAAGGGCGTGCCGCTTAAATAGAGATAATGGCTGGTCGTGATCGGCAGCCAGGTTTCATCGACGGCATCCCCCCGGCTGTACCCGGTCAGGTCCTCTTCGTAGGTGTCTTCATCACTTTCAAACAGCTTTTTCGCGTTATCGCGCCAGGCGCCGAAGTGATATTCATCGAAAATCACGAGATCCCAGTTTGTCAGGTGAACCCATTCGTTATTGGCTTTGATGCCGCCGGTTTCCTTGTTGACGCCCATGAAGTCCTGGAAGGAACCGAAGCAGACGATGGGCTTGTTCTTGTCGGCGTTTTTGTACTGTTCATCCATGCCGGGTTCGCCGTAGTTAAGCGGTCTGGAAATAAACTGCCAGCCCACAAAATCCACATGGGTCAACAGGTCTTCCTTCCACGCCGTCTGCACCGCGGGCTTGAAGGTCAGAATCAAAATGCGCGTGTAGCCCAGCTTCTTTGCCAGTTGGTAGGCCGCAAAGGTTTTTCCGAAGCGCATTTTGCAGTTCCACAGGAATTTTGGAATCCTGCCTGCGCCTTCCTTTTCCGCGCTCTTATAATAAGCGCAGGTCAGGTCTACCGCCTGCTGCTGTTCAGGCCGCATCTTGAAGGCGTTGGTGCGCCCTTCCAGGTTGTTCAGCTTGTGGCGTACCGTGATGACGGCGGCCTTGACCGTGCCGACGTCACATTCAAACCACTCGCCGCCCACGCATTTGACCCCCAGCGCTTTCAGCGCCGCGTGTACTTCGTGGTCGGTAAAATTGCCGCCGTCAGGATAGAGGGCACTGTCACGATAGACGATCTTGTAAGGCACTTTCCCATCGGGGCGCTTGGTGGGGTACTGCTGCGCCACGCGCTTGTCCACATCCACGGCGGTAAAGCCTACCTTCAAGCAGCCCGGATAGGTCACGTCAGAGTAGGCGTAGATCATGGGATGGGATTCGGGGCGTTGAGGGAAGAATTGTAGGTCAGGCATTATCTTCACTCTTTTCTTCTTTTGTTATAAAAGCACCTTGACGTAAGATAGTTCCGAATCTTAATTTGGCATCCAATTGTATATGCATCAATTCAGCGTTACTAAATTTGTTAACATCCGGACTTATTTCAGTACAACATAACTCATTAAGATAATATCGTGCTTCATGAAGTATTGTTTCAAAAGATGTAACCTGTATGGTAAGGCTTGCTCTGTTTGCATCGACATGTGCAAGCGATGTTTTGCGTATAGTCTCAATCTGATTTATTTCTTTTTTCTTCGCTTGAAAATATTTGGTCTTGATATTCTTTCCATAGAATTCATACAATAGATTCTTTAGATGCGGTAAAGTGTTGGCTCTCTCGTCTTTGTCAAAGCATACTTTCCATAGATTCAAACATAAATCACGTTTTAGCAATTCGCAAATATGTATAAGAGGAGAACATAAATCCTTTCTATACCCGCCATTCTCATTCTCATAATCTCTAAGAATGATCAAGTAAAATAAATCTATGTATGCAGAATGAAGCACTGCATGTATTTCATTGTATCTGTTTGCATATTCCAAATTGTCCATATCAATTACCTCGTAAATCCATTGGTCTTATCATTGTTTCAATATAATCTATTTCTTCGTTGGTCAATCTATATTTTACATAGAGTTCTTCATCGGTCCATGATTTAGTAAAATCTTGATTTGGTACAAACACAAATCCATTACGATTTATCATTATTGATGAAGTCGCTTGAAGTATTAAGAATCTTGCAAATTTTGTTTGAAGATATTTGTAAAGGTTCTCCGCTTCATTTAAATTATCGAAACTATTGATAACCACATATGTTTCTGTACATATCTCCTTTGGTTTTAGTATTTCGAGAATTGATAATACTCTGTTCTGACCATTCTTATCAGCTTTGCCGCCATGCTCAAAGAAAACACGTGAAACTATAACCTTCCATTTATTTACTATCTCATGCCCTGTGGTCACTTTTTCACTTGAAACAGGTCCTTTGCCACCATTCCAACGAAGGATCAAGTCTCCTTCCTTTTCAGGCTTCTCATAAGTCCTCAACCCAAATGGCTTTTGACTGCTGACATATTTATACAGTGTTTCTTCTTTTAGTGTCAACACCTTATTAACAATTTCTATTGCCCTATTCGAACGAATCAAAATTGGATATTCGTTTAGGTATCTTTGAACAGAATGGCGATTGTTATCTTCTACGTTAGTAACGGTACACATTCCATCATAATTACTATCGCGTAGGAAATAGCAGATACCACCAGAAATATCTACACCTGGAAAACAATCATCTGCATTGGCAAAATCCACCAGCTGAACAAGATGTCTATCGTTAAGCATAGTTTCTCTAAATTTATCTAGTCCGCGTCCACCAGAATACCATCTCGAAGGTATAATCATTACCAAATAACGGGAGTTCAGCTTTTTTGCTTGCTCGATAAATTTATTATAGATAGGAATGGCGCTTGCATTATTACCGCCATCACTCAACTGATAAGGCGGATTGCCTATAATTACGTCAAATTTCATTTTCCATATCTCCTGCGGCTTGATAGTATGGATAAACTCATACGCATGGGTTTCCATGCCTTCACGCTTTTTTTCGCCATACTCACTTTCTGACGCACCGCAAAAGGCACACTTGCCATTCACCCAGCGATGGGGCGTATTTTTGAAACGGATATTTCCCAGCACATCTTCAAACTTGCTGACCGAATACTTGCTGTTGGGATATTTGCTGCAATAGAGGCTGCGCCGGGACAGGAGGCTGGTCAATTCCGTAATGGCGATTCCGAAAAGCTGTTCCTTGTAAATATGATCGACACGCTCCTGCAAATCAGGAAACAGCGGCTCCAAACCGATCAGTAGCCGCTTGGCGATTTCGCGCAGGAAAACCCCGCTTTTACAGGCAGGGTCTAAAAACCTGGTGTTGGGATCGCTGAACAACTCCTGCGGCAGCATGTCCAGCATGGCGTTTGCCACATCCGGCGGGGTAAATACCTCGTCGTTGCTCAGATTGGCGATACACGATAAAACATCTGGGTTATATATCGTATTGAAAAACGGCTCCGTCATATTCATTCCCCCAGCGGCAAGCATTGGTAACAATCAAGAGAGAAAGTGTTATATATAGTAACACATTTTTCTTTGAATGTCACTAATAGTAGCACATATTTACCTAAGTGATAGTAAAACTCCTATTCTATTACTTAGGAGGGATCATATGAAGAACCGTTTTGCTATTCGTCTTCGTAATTACCGCGATTACATCGGAGAAACACGGGAAGAATTGGGACGTGCCATTGATGTAACGGTATCAGCTATTCGCACTTGGGAAGAAGGTCGCCATAACTGTTCATTTGATGACTTATTGAAAATAGCTGAGCATTACAACATATCTACTGATTATTTGCTTGGGCTTACACCGTTGGATGAACCAGAGAGCGCAAAAAGAGAAAAGGATCCTTTGTCTCCAGAGGATCGATACACTTTAATTCGATTTGAAGAATTTCTTCAGTTAAAATCACGCCAAAAGAAAAAATAGCCGCCGATCACGCAGTTATCCTGCGAATCGACGGCCATATTTTTATCTTAATTATTCTTTTTTTCACTCTACTGCTTTACTGTTGTATTTTCCAATAATACACCGGCGAATATTCACGAACCGGCTTCGGGATGCTTTTCCCCGTTTCCGGGTCAATCATCCAGTTGGCCATGCCGTTGGCTTCCTCCGCAAACAGGCTCAGCTGGGCCTGGTAGTTGAATTCGTCCTGGTTTTCGTTCATCAGCACATCCAGGCGGTAATCGCTGCGTTTCACGCTGCTTTTGCCGGTAAACACCCATTCGGAAAAGATGATGGGATCATCCGTATCTTCTCCCGCGGCGTTCACCTTTTTCAGCGTCAGGGCGTTGCCGCACAGAATGTTGCGGTCCAGGATATAACGGACAGCCTCGCGCACTTCCTCCCTGCATTCATTTTTACAGTGGGCCGTATAGGCTTCGTCCCAGATGCCAAAGAGGCGCTTGCGGCACTCCTCCACGTTGTCCTGCAGGATGTCCACGCCATAGATGCTGGAGGCCGCCAGCACGGCGTATTTTTCATAATCGGCGGCGCTCTTTTTGTAGCGCGCCTCCACCGCGTTCAGCTTGCGCCGAAGGATTTCCGCCAGGAAGTTGCCGTCGCCGCAGGCTGGTTCCAGGAAACGGCTGTCAATGCGCTCGGTTTCCTGCTTCACCAAATCCAGCATGGCGTTCACTTCACGTTCCGCCGTGAACACCTCGCCGTGGTCCGCAACCCGCTCCCTGGATTTTACCTGACGTTCCGTACTCATCGTTTGCCCCCGGTCGCTTTGATATATCCATGATACCATAAAACAAGATATTTCGCCAAGAGAAAACAGCGGATAGCGGAGAAGGTTCTAACCCAAATCCGCTATCCGCTGTGAATGATCAGTGAACTATTATCCCAAATACTTTTCCAGCGTCGCCCGTACCGCGCCGGGGGCGGCCAGCATTTCGGTGAACATCTGCTCCACCTTGTCGGCCAGGCCGGCGTCCTTGAGGTTCAGGCCGAAGAGGACGGGGTTTTCGAGGATCGGGGCCAGCTTGCCCTGGGCGGAAGCAGGGTCGCCCACATGGATGCCGGAAAGCTCGGTCTGGAGCATTTGCAGCATCGGGTCGGGGCTGACGGGCATTTCCTTGCCCTCGTCGTCCACCCCCAGGAGGTAGCGCAGCCAACCGGCCAGGGCCAGGGGGATGCCGGTCAGGGAGGCGGGGGAGAGGGCGGGGGAGGCGGCGTAGCTCTTCAGCGTCTCGCCGAAGCGGACGGGGATCTTCTGGCTGGTGTCGGTGGCGATGCGCTGGGGGGTGTCCGGCAGGAAGGCGTTGGGCAGGCGCTCAGAAACGACCTCGTCGATGAAGCCCTTCGGGCTGATGATGCCCGGGTCGGTCACCACCGGCAGGCCCTCCTGATAGCCGATCAGGCGGATCAGGGCGGTGAGCTGCGGGTCCTTCATTTCATCCGCGATCTTTTTGTAGCCTAGCAGGCAGCCGTAGACGGCCAGGGCGGTGTGCAGGGGGTTGAGGCAGGTGGTCACCTTCATCCGTTCGGTCTGGTTGACGGTGTCCCGGTCGGTCATGTAGACGCCGGCCTTTTCCAGGGCGGGGCGGCCGTTCGGGAACCTGTCCTCCACCACCAGATACTGGGGGCCTTCGGCGTTGACGAAGGGGGCGATGAAGGTGTGCTTGGACGTCTCCACCGGGGCCATGTCCTCGATGCCCAGGGAGGCCAGCTCCTTCTCGATTTCGGGAGCGGGGCGGGGGGTGATCTTGTCGATCATCGACCAGGGGAAGGAGACGGCGCTTTCGTCGCCCAGCCAAGCGGCGTACTCCGCCGGGGCGAACCCATTCTTCACCCAGGCGTCCGCCATTTCCAGCACGGAGGCGCGCAGCTTTTCGCCGTTGTGGGAGCAGTTGTCCATGCTGACCAGGGCGAGGGGGGCTTTTCCGGCCTCATACCTTTCCAGCATCAGGGCGGCGACCACGCTCATGGCGTGGCGGGCGTGGGCCGGGCCCTCCGCCATGTCTGCCTGGGCCACGGGGAGGAGGCTCCCCTTCATGTCCCGCAGGGCGTAGCCCTTTTCGGTGATGGTGAAGGACGCCATCTGGAGCGAGGGGCTCCGGAAGGCGGCGACCAGGCGGGCCCACTCCGCTTCGTTGGTCCGCTGGGCGCGGATGCCCCGGGCGATGGAGGCGATGACCTCCTTGTCCGTGGAGCCGTCGGCCTTGAGGGTGACCATCAGGGTCATGGAATCATGGGGATCGTAAATCTTGTCGATGATTTCGCCGTCAAAGGTTTCGGCGGCCAGGATGCCGCGGTCGGCCAGCCCCTCGTTCAGCAGCCTCTGCTGCAGCCCGGCGATAAACCCGCGGAAGATGTTGCCCGCCCCAAAGTGCACCCAAATGGGCGCCTGTTCCGTCTTCTTCGCCATCTCCGCCCAGTCGTACTTGGGCAGACGCACGCCCGCCTTCTCCCAGGAAGAACGGGACTGGATGCCGGTGTAGTTGAGTTTCATATTTGTAGCCTCCGTTTATTTATAATGGGTAGGTAGGAGGTAGGAAGTAGGAGGGAGGAGGTGTATTGTCAAATGCGTAATGCGGAATGCTTAATGCGTAATGAATCCGTTTTCGGCGCTTGCGCCGCAGCACAATTACGCATTACGCATTATGAATTACGAATTCGGCCGTGCGTTCCGCACTGACCAAATACCTCCTACCTCCTCCCTACTCCCTCCTACCTGTTTACAGCCTATTGTCTGCTGTCTTCTCTCAGAATTTGTTTTGCCCAGGTCTTCGCCGTCTGCTCTTCCAGGAACTGGCGGAGCGGGGCCAGGGACTGGCGCTCGTCCCAGGCTTCCAGGGCTTCGTAGTAGGCCCGGCGGTCTTCCTCGTGGATGATGACCGGGGGATGACGGAGCAGGAGCAGCAGATAGTTCATCGTGATCCGGCCGGTTCGGCCGTTGCCGTCCGCGAAGGGATGAATGTTTTCCAGCTTGGCGTGGAAGTAGGCCGCCGCCGTCAGCGCCTTTTCCTCCGGGACGTTTTCGAGCTCTTGGAGGAGCTCGGTTACTTCTTCCTGTACTTCCTCCGGCGCGGCCCCGATTTCCAGCCGCCCGGTCACATAGTCGTGCTTCTTGTATTCCCCGGGGCGTTCTCCCAGCTGCCAGCGGCGTTCGTCATAGGTGTTCTTGGTCAGGCAGTATTGGAATTCCTTCAGCAGCCCTTCGTCCAGGGGGCGCTTTTTCTCAAAGGCGTTCAGCATCAGCTCATAGGCGTCCCGGGCGTTCCGAATCTCAAACAGGGTCCGCAGGTCCCCGGTGTAGGAGGTGACGCCGTCATGCTCGAAAATTTCCCGGGTGTCGTGGTAGGTGATGTGCTCGTTCTCGATCCTGCCGGAATGATACGCAAAGGCAATGCTGTGCCCGTTCAGAGCCTCCGCCAGCTCCGCAGCCGTTTCAATCTTTTTCCGCCGCCACAGAGCGACGGACGATTCATAGGCGCTCATTTACATCACCCCATTCAGGAAAGGTAGGAGGTAGGAAGTAGGAGGGAGGAGGTGATTGGTTAAATGCGTAATGCGGAATGCTTAATGCGTAATGAATCGGTTCCCGGCATTTGCGCCGCAACATAATTACGCATTACGCATTATGAATTACGAATTCGCCCATGCGTTCCGCGCTGACTAAAAACCTCGTCCCTCCTCCCTGCTCCCTCCTACCTCTTATCAATGGCTTCCCACAGCCCGTTCAGGTACGCTGCGCCCAGGGCGCGGTCGTAGAGACCGTAGCCGGGGCGGCCCTGTTCGTCCCAGATCATGCGGCCGTGGTCGGGGCGGATGTAGGTGTCCGGGCAGGTGTCGTAGATGGCCTTCATGATGGCGTACATGTCCAAATCGCCGGTGCTGGAGAGGTGGGCGGCCTCGCGGAAGTGGTGGTAGCCCAGGTACTTGACATTGCGCACGTGCATCGCGCCGATGCGGTTCTTTTCGCCGAAGTGGCGGATGATGGCGGGGATGTCGTTGTCCGGGTTGCTGCCCAGGGAGCCGGTGCACAAGCACAGGGTGTTGGCCGGGCTGTCGTGCAAGGCCACCATCTTGTCAAAGTCCTCCTGGCTGTGGGTGATGCGGGGCAGGCCGAAGATGGGCCAGGCCGGGTCGTCCGGGTGGCAGGCCATGCGGACGCCGACCTCTTCGCACACGGGGATCACCGCGTCCAGGAAATACTTAAAGTTCTTGCGCAGCTCGTCCGGGCCGATGCCCTCGTACTGCTTGAGGGTGGTCTCCAGTAGGGCCAGGCGCTCGGGCTCCCAGCCGGGGAGGGTGAAGCCCTTGCTGTCCTCCGCGGTGCGGCGGACGATCTCCAGCGGGCCCATTTCGCCCAGGTCCTTTTCGTCAAAGTACAGGCTGTTGCTCCCGTCCTCGGGGATCACTCGGGCCAGGTCTGTGCGCAGCCAGTCGAACACGGGCATAAAGTTATAGATGACCACCTTGACCCCGTTGCGGGCCAGCATCCTGACGGTGGAAATGTAATTGGCGATGTATTCGTCCCTGGACGGCACGCCCAGCTTGATGTCCTCGTGCACGTTGACGGACTCAATGACCTCGATCTCCAGCCCGGCGTCGTTGACTTCCTTCTTCAGGGCCTTGAACTCCTCCTCCGGCCAGTCGACGCCGGCGGGCTTGTCCAGCAGGCCCATCAGCCCGGTCATGCCGGGAATCTGCTTCACATATTTCAGCGGGATCGGGTCGGCCTTGCTGCCGTACCAGCGGAACGTCATTTTCATGGGGCTTTCCTCCTTCAAGACGAAACGTTTTGTTCAGTTTTCACGCCGGACCCCCGGCGGCCATTTTCTTCCCGTATATTCTATCACCCGGACGGCAAAAGTGTCAATAATGGAGGGATTAGGCAGTAGGCAGTAGGCAATAGGCATTAGGCGTTCAGGTAGGAGGTAGGAAGTAGGAGGGAGGAGGTATATTGTCAAATGCGTAATGCTTAATGCGTAATGCGTAATGATTCCGTTCCCCGGCATCGCTTCGCTTTCCGGGGCCTGCCATCCGGTATCCGGCGCTTGCGCCTTCCAGGGCCTGCCGGCCCGTTCCTCGGTAAAAACAGCACACTGTGCTGTTTTTCGGGCCCTCGTCACCCTAATTACGCATTACGCATTACGAATTAAGAATTCGCCTTCACTCCTCACTATACCTCCTACCTTCTCCCTCCTCCCTCCTACCTATTCCCTAATCCCTCGTCCCTAATCCCTATTCCCTCGTCCCTCGTCCCTAATGCCTAATGCCTAATGCCTAATGCCTAATGCCTAATCCCTCGATTCCCCCCTTGCAAAAACCCGCATTTCACGCTATAATGTACTCGGCTCCCTATGGGGCCGGGTTTTTGGCTGTTTCGGCGGGACTTTCCGCCGACGGTAGTATATGTGTTTTATTGAGTAAGGAGGTCTTTCCCATGGCTGTAAAAGTTGCTATCAACGGTTTTGGACGCATCGGCCGTCTCGCTTTCCGTCAGATGTTCAACGCTCCCGGGTACGAGATCGTTGCCATCAACGACCTGACCAGCCCCGCGATGCTGGCCCATCTGCTGAAGTATGACACCGCTCAGAAGGGTTACTGCGGCGTGATCGGCGAGAACAAGCACACCGTCGAATCCAAAGAGCCCGTGTTCGAAGAAGACGGCAAGACCGTGAAGGTCCCCGGCTCCATCACCGTGGACGGCAAGGAAATCACCATCTATGCTGAGCCCAAGGCCGCCAACCTGCCCTGGAAAGCCCTGGATGTCGACGTCGTGCTCGAGTGCACCGGCTTCTACACCTCCAAGGCCAAGTCCCAGGCTCATATCGACGCCGGCGCCAAGAAGGTCGTTATCTCCGCTCCTGCCGGCAACGATCTGCCCACCATCGTTTACAACGTCAACAACAACGTGCTGAAGGCCAGCGATACCATCATCTCCGCCGCCTCCTGCACCACCAACTGCCTGGCCCCCATGACCAAGGCTCTGAACGACACCTATCCCATCGTGTCCGGTATCATGACCACCGTACACGCCTACACCGGCGACCAGATGATCCTGGACGGCCCGCACCGCAAGGGTGACCTGCAGCGTGCCCGTGCCGGCGCCGCCAACATCGTGCCCAACAGCACCGGTGCTGCCAAGGCCATCGGCCTGGTTATCCCCGAACTGAACGGCAAGCTGATCGGCTCCGCCCAGCGCGTGCCCGTGCCCACCGGCTCCACCACCATCCTCGTGGCCGTCGTCAAGGGCAAGGACGTGACCAAGGAATCCATCAACGCCGCCATGAAGGCCCAGTCTTCCGAGAGCTTCGGCTACACCACCGAGAAGCTGGTCTCCTCCGACATCATCGGCATGACCTACGGCTCCCTGTTCGATGCCAACCAGACCATGGTCTCCAAGATCGACGACGACACCTATCAGGTGCAGGTCGTTGCCTGGTATGACAACGAGAACAGCTACACCAGCCAGATGGTCCGCACCATCAAGTACTTCGCTGAGCTGAAGTAATTGATAGTACAGGGGTTTTCGTAAGTTCTTCGGAACAAAGGAATGGCCCTGACTGTGAAAAAAGTCAAAACACTGGTATAAACTGAACCAAGCGTTCAGCGGATGACTGTGATAGACATTTCCCCACTTTCTCATCAGGAAACTGTAAAAGAAAGTGGGGTTTTTGTATGCAAATCAGGGAAGTCATTACAGAGTTCCATTTCGACTGTCAAGTGCGCAAGCTGTCATCCAAAACGATAGCGTTGTATGACCGTCAATTGGAATACCTGGCGGCTTACATGGAGAACATGACTGGTATAACTAACATCGAAGAAGTGCGGTCTATACACATCAAGAAGTTCTTGGTGGGTAAGACCGAAGCTGGCAGAAAGCCGCAGTACATCAACGATCTGCTGAAAGCATTCAAGGTATTCTTCAAATACTGTGTTCAGGAAGGGCACATTCAGACTGACCCCTGTACAAGGGTACAGAACGTCAAGCAGCCCAAGGTCAAGATTCGTACCTTCAATGAAGATGAGATCAGGAAGATGCTGAACTATTACAGCGGCAGGAAGTTCACTGACATCCGCAACAAAACCATGCTTGCCATGTTCTTCGACACTGGCATGAGACTGAATGAAGTGTTGACCTTGAAACAGGAGCAGATTCACGATGAGTACATACTGGTTCATGGAAAGGGTAACAAGGAAAGGCTCGTTCCTGTGTCTCCGTTCCTTGCAAAGTTGCTGTTGAAATATCGTGTCGTGCGGGACAGCTATTTCCATGTGAACACGATTCCGCAGAATTATGTTTTTGTTTCGTATCGTGGTCAACAGTTGGGACAGCAGGCAGTTGCAAACATCCTGAAAGAAGCGGCTGACGCGGTGGGTGTCAGGAAGGATATTCGTGTTTCGCCGCACACTTGCAGGCACACGTTCGCACACATGCAGTTGAAAAATGGCTTGGATTTGTACAGCCTGTCGCGGTTGATGGGACATGAGAACATTGCAATCACGCAAAGGTACCTGGATGGAATTAGGGACGATGAAGTGTTGACTGCGGCAAAGCAGACTGGTGTTTTGGCACATCTTTGAGCAACTACCTACAACTATCAGCAACTATGGAAAAACAATAGCAAGTAAATACAAGTTCAGTGCTTGACGCTGGAACTTCCTACAAAATGGCAGAATTCCGTTTATTGCGGACCTGCCATTTTCGCGTTTGCTCAAAAGTGCAAGGGTATTTTATTGAACAGCCATCTTGTTATAATACAGTCACAAGGTTGAGGGAAGCAACCAAGACCTTGAAAGACAAGAAGCCTTGGTGGGGCTGACAGAAATACCACCGATTAGAAAGGATCAAGAATGAAGATGACTGATAAGATGGCGAAAGTGATTACCATGAACATCAAACTGAACCATAAGCACATGCTGAAAATCGTCACCACTGTGGACCCTATCGTCACCCCTGAAATGGCTTGTCGCATGTACGGCATTCATGGGAAAATGGTAAGCAGCGAAGTATCCAACGTTATGCCTCTGTTCACTGCTCTTGATTACTCTTACAAGCTGCAAAAGGAAATGGACATCATCCACTGAGCAAGACCGATTTATTCCCCACACTACCAGCTATAATAAAGTCACAAGGTTGAGGGAAGCACCTGAGACCTGAACAAAGAAAAGCCTTGGCGGGGCTGACAACAATACCGTCAATAAGAAAGGATTCACCATGACTAAGAGCGCTAATTACGAAATCAACCACATTGACGAGACCATCATCATCACCAAGAAGTTCTACAAAGCCGCTGGCATTCTGAATAGCCCTGAGTACAAGGAACTGATGGCGATTCGCCGCGACAACCCCAACTACAAGATTTTGCTGCGTGAGATCAAGAAGAAGGCTGGCAAGAAGAGCTATCGCAACCTGACCTACGATAACATGAAGACCTTCATCACCGCATGGGAAACCGATGAAGAAACCCGCAAGCAGCGCTTGGCACAGATGGACACTGTGATGGAGCTTTCCAAAGTGCAGGCTGGACCTTACGCCTACGTCAAGACCTGGTTCCTGGACCTGTACGGCGAAGCGTACAACAAGTACAACGATGATACTGCCGAGCAGAGTGAGAGCGAAGCTGCCTGACAGCAAGCAAGTCCGTTTTATCACCCACATCATAAAGCATAATAAAGTCACAAGGTTGAGAGAGAAAACCTTGCAAGAGAAGGACAAGGAAAAGTCCGAAACACCAGAAAGGAATGACCACCATGACTAAGATGAACAAGAACTATCACATCGACTTCGCCACCAACACCATCATCGTGACAAAGGCTTTCATGAAGCGCGCTGACCAACTTGGAACTGCTGAATTCAAAACCATGATGGAACTGCGAACTCTGGGCATGGAGATTGTGGAGAAGGCTGCGCCGAAGAAGAACAGTGTTCATCGCGCCACCTACAAGCAGATGAAGGCTTACATCGCCTGTGTTGCGGACGGTGCACGCTACCTGAAAGAGTTTGAGATTGTGCGCAGGGCTTCCCTGAAAGACGCCAGCCCCTATGAGACTGTGCGCAACTGGTTTGAGACCACCTTCCCGAATCACAAGGCGCTGCCTGAACTGGATGAGAACGGCAAGATCATCAACTTTGCCGACACCACCGAAGAAACTGACGAAGCCGCCTGAGTAGAAGCAAGTCCGATTTATTCCCCGCTACCGCTGCTATAATAAAGTCACAAGGTTGAGAGAAACAACCTTGAACATCAAGAGAAGGTCAAGGAAAAGACCGTAAAACCAGAAAGGGATTGATACCATGACTAATTACAACTACGACGCCATCAACAACACCCTGACCGTGACCGCTTCCTTCCTGAAAAAGGCTGGTGTCTTCAACAGCCCTGAGTACAACACCATCAAGAGCATCCGCGCCGACTATCCCAACGTTGAAATCGTCAAGGCTGAGGTCAGCAAGAAGAACGTGAAGCATCACATCAAGCTGGCGCAGATGGTGCAGTTCATCACCCTGTGGGACAGCAAGAACAATACCACCTACCTGGACCAGTATGAGACTGTGAAAGCGCTCTCCAAGATTCAGGCTTCCCCCTACAAGTATGTGGAAGATTGGTTCAAGAAGAGCTTCCCGAACTGGGAGAATCAGATCATCTTCAACAACGATGGAACCTTCACCTTCGTGACCAAGAGCGAAGAGAGCAAGGAAGCGGATGCTCCTGTTGAGAATGCTCCTGCGATTGCTCCTGTTGAAGCTGTGGCTGCTGTTGAGAAGGCTGCATAATCATCAGCCCCTTTCAACAGGATTCCCCAAAGGATGACCCATAGATAATAAACATAAAAAAGTATGATGCAACGTTTGACGAATGTGCGGAAAGGTGGTGAGAAGCATGGAACAACTTGAATTGAGGGCATACACGCGGGACGAAATCAGCGCCATCACGGGAATTCCACAGGTGTACCCTTCGGGGAGCATCAACAAGAGCTTCATCGGTAGAGTGCAAGAGCGCCTGGAAAACTGGCATTACGAATGTGAAACGCCACGCGGCGGTAATGTCATCATCACCAAGCAGCCCACCACTGCCCTGGACCGCCTGCATGAGATCATGATGCGCAAGCTGGATTTCGACAAGCAGGTGTCCCCAAGAGAGTTTGCCGCCTTCATGCACTTCATGATGACTGTACCCAAAGCGATGCACATGCCAGTGGAAGAGCGCCTGAGTATCATCAACCAGCGCTACAAGCCAGTGTGCCTGAGCAAATCCACCCTGGAACGGTGGGTGAACAGCCTGGAAGCGTGCGATGCGATACTGACCGATGGCACTGTGCGCTGGAAGACCGAAAAGATGATTGATGGCAGTCTGGTTCGGACCTTGCCCGATGGCAGCGATGAAGCACATGAAGAGCGCCGCGCCTACACCGAACGGATGCACGAACTGTTTGATGAATACCGCACAAAAAAGGATTTGTCTGGCAAGGCGCTGAGCAAGGCGGTTTTCGCCACCCTGTGGGAAGAATTCAGCTATGGCTACGGCAGACCAACCCCTGTGCTGCAATGGAACGGCTTCAACATGGGTCCTGAATTGTATGAAGAACTGTTTCTGCTGGTGAGCGAAATCTGCAAAGGATGATGTATACTTGGATACTAAGCCCTGATGGGAAGCATTGTTTTGCTTCCTTTTTTATTTGCGCAAATGCATAACGGCATGCAACTTTCGGTCAAATCCGTGACCGTTTGACGCACATTAATAATTTTGGTATTATACATTTAGAAGGTAAGAAATCCTTCTGCGGGAAACGTTTCGACATTTCCATTATATCACCACTTTTCTACAACAAATAAGCAGCAGAAGAATACTTTATCCTCCTGCTGCTTACTTGTTGCTATTTGCAATGTTCCTTATACCAGTCTTCCATTGAAGTATTAATGATGTTTCCTTGATAGTAATAATCGTAATCAACCAGTACAAATATTGACCAATTAAATACACCATCACGCAAATGTCTTAGTGCTTTCTCAAAAAACCCACCTACATCCAAGGTATGGTCATCGTTGCTTAGCATAAATCCTATTAGTACACCAACCAGAGTGATAGCATACGAAGCCTTTGCATCCATTGAACCTATCCACGTTTGAATTGATTCCAATGTCTGTAAAGCAGTATCCTTATCGTAGCAGGTATCAATTTGATTCGGTTGTCGTTTCATAGAATAGTTTCACTCCGTCGATATTTCTTAACTTTTTTGTTGTTTCATGAATTAGTTCATTGGACGCATTGTTTTTTCAATCAATTCAATTTCATCATCTGAAAGATCAAACGTCTGATATAGTGTTTCATCAGTCCAGTGCTTTGTAAAGTCCACCATTGGAACGAACACAAAGTTAGCCTTAGATACATGAACGGATGAATAGGTAGTACGAAGCATGAATCTTGGGAATTTACAGAATAAATAGTCCCTAAGATTATTAGCCTGTTCTTCTGTGTCAAGGAATCCAACATTCAAATAGGAGAATGAATCAACTTGCCCAGGCAACAATACTTGTGGCGTTGAAATGGAACGATAGCCTGCTTCGGGATTTATACCAACCTCACCACTTTGCGGAATCATAATTGATATTTTGACCTTGTATTTATCAATGAGGTCAATGTTCTTTTTAATTCTTGTGCGTTCAATGTAACTTGTGGTTTGCCCATTGTATCCGCTACTCGTAATGAGAATAAGATCACCTTCACGATATTCAGAGTGACCTTTCTCTTTTGAAGGAATACCAAACGTATCCAATGGAGAAACCATTTCATCCATGAATTTCGTGCATTTTTCTTGGACTTTATTGATGATAGAAATTGAAACGTTTGAACGAATGAAAGTTGAGCCAAACTGATTCAACGGACGAACGACTGAACTACGCTTACCAGCAGTTACATTGATTACTTCGCAGTCATTTTCAGTCACAGAATCCCAGAGGAAATAACACAAGCCGCCCGCAATTTCAACCGTGGGGAAGCATTCTTTTGCATTATAATAATCAACAAGTTTTATCATGTGTCTATCATTTAGCATGACTTCTCTAAACTCATCAAGAGACATACCGCCATTATACCAACGTGCAGGAATAATCATTGTCAAAGAAAACGTGTGGTTTGTTTCGTTGACAGAATCATGCTTTTTTCTGACACTTTTGCCCTTGTTTTGGGGCGGATTACACTGTCCATGAAATCATTCGTTTGATTGGACAGTGCAAAGCGCTTAGTTCACGCTATCATAGAACCATTCACGCCCTGCAAGCCATACATACATTTCAGCATGGTATTCTGTTGCTTGCATATGAGTTTGGGCGTCCTCTTGCCTGCTGTATTCATAGTCACGAATGCCGTCAGGTTCCCACACACGCACGATGTAATACATTCGCTTGCCCTCTTGGTCCTGACAGGGGTCAAGCCCCTGTCAGGATGTAAGTCACTGCCTTGTCCGCTTTGCCTGCGGCGCTAACGATGAAGCGCTTGTCATTCTTCAAAGCCTGCAACCAGTTTTGAACATATGCAGTGCTGTTGGTGAAGCTGCTTGACGTTTCCAGCCCTGCATGGTGAACCAGGGCAGCGCTTCCAATTTCAGCACAGAGTTCTTCTCTGCTGTAAGCTTCGCCGCCGAAGTGGGCTGTGGTGTCCAGTCTGGCGAGGCGGTTCATATGCCCTGTGCTGTGCACCATCTCATGGAAGGCGGTTCCATAGTATTCAGCGGTTTCTTTGAACTGTGCCATTAGGGGAAGCACAATGCGGTCTTGGGAGGGATTGTAGAAGGCGCTGTCACCTTCCATATGATCCAGGGTGACGCCTTCGCGCCTGATATAATCGGCAATGATGGTTTCAGCGGTCTCATTGGCTGTTGCCGCGTTCGGCATGGGCTGGACATGCTTTGCGGCAATCCCTTCACATTGGTCAATATGGAAGACGTTGAAGAAGCGCAGGAACGGAACCTCTTTGACCTCTTCGGTCTCTTCATCCTTCACAGGAAGGAATTTCCAAAAGACCACCATGTGTGACTTTTCGCCCTTCTTCACGTGACCGCCTTCGGCTTGCGCCTGTTTGAAAGTGATATACTCACCAGGACGCCCAAGCAGCATTTGATTCAGCAGGGAATAGGGCTTGCCTGTGGTGTGACTGACTGCCGCGCCTGACGCCATCCAAGGTTTATTCCAGGGAATGAGACCTTTTTCAAGTTCATCAATCATGCGGTTTGTGATTTCGGCGTAAATATCCATTTTCTTTGCTCCCTTCTCTTGTGTGGGGAGCATGGGCTGTGGTAGAATGTCCATGCTCTCCGATGGTTGTTAGCTGCTTCTGTTGGTGGGCTTGACCGAATGCTGTGGTAGGTGTTCGGTCTTTTTATGCAATCTTGAAAGGGCGGGTGGTGATGGTCTTGGTGTATTCATCCAGCGCGTCACCAAGCACCTTTTTCAGGGCGGCGGTGTCAACGCGACGGGAAACAGTCTCTTTCCAAGTGACCTTGTAGCTTCCTGCCATCATGGTCTCTTCATCGCCCATGTAAGCTTTGATTTCGTCTGTGATGGCGTCCATCTGGTTCTGAAGCTCTTCGGCGAACTTCCGCAGTTCCATGAGTTCTTCGACCTTCGCGGTGATGGTGTTGGTGGGCTTGCACATTGTTTTGTTCTCCCTTCTGTTTGTCGTTTGGTGTAGGATGAACTTCATCCTCTTGACAGTTATTATTATAAACTATCCAGTTAATTTTGTCAATAGGGAAATTAACTGGATAGTGAATTTTTTTCATGTTTTTTTGCTATCGTATACTGATTGATTTATTCTGTTTGGTGTGTTACAATAGCCAAGAGGTGATGACAATGACGATGGAGCAGAAAATCAGCATGGCGCTTGCTTACAAGGGCATGAGCCAAGCCGCCCTTGCGCGTGAAATTGGCACTTCTCCCGCAAACCTGAATCAGCGCATGAAGAGGGGGTCATTCACTGTTGAAGAGATGGAGAAAATCGCGCAAGCATTAGGGGCAAAGTATTTCTTCGGCTTTGAATTTGAAGACGGCACCAAGGTATGATTTGAAACACTGACCGCAAAGCAAGGGGCACCCTGCCACACTTGCGCGGCGCTGTCCTCTTAGTGACTATAGGGGGCGGTGGTCTTCGGGAAAAACTTTTTTTCACACCCCACACCCCGCCCCGCCTGGTCCGCGCAAAATCCAAGAGTGCATGCAATTTGGGAAAACGGCGCTTCACATCAATGCGAAGCGAAATTTCTAAATCCCTTTATAAAAACAAAAAATCGGACCGCAGGCACGCCTGCGGTCCGCTGACCATTACTGGAAGATACCTTTGATGACATCTTGAATACTCTTTTTCGTTTCTTCCAAGGATTCTGTATCAAGAGCTACGTCAACACCTTCGGTGGTCTACAACTTTTGAATTTCTTCATCAATCATTTTTGGCAGTTCTACATCAAGCCACTGCTCAAAAGACAATTCCAGGCTTTTTTGTAGTTCCCTACTTGGCTGCGACTACCCAAGCTTTTTTATCTTGTCTACGTTCATAATCAAAACTCCAATTCATAGTTTTCTTGTTCGCACTGAAGGTTCAGCACCCTTTGCCGCAAGTATTTGTCGCAAAGGAAAAGGTGAACCATTCGCCGCAAAAGGAAAGAAGCGTCCAGCCCCATGCCTTCAGCTTCTACCATAAACTTGTTTTTCTCTTCGGTTTCACAACGGAAAACAACGTTCTACATGCTCATGCTCTTGTCCCCCTCTCAATGGAAAATGGATTTGAACAAATCGCTGACTTTTCTCTTGGCTTCGGCAAAGGAACGTTCGTCCACCTTTATCTTGACCTGCGGTTTCTACATGTATTTTTCGACTTCTTTTGCAATCATGATGGGCAGTTCCTTCGCTACCCATTCTTTGATCTCTTGTGTGACGGCTTCACCCACGGAATCAGCGTATCTGATTTGGTTTTCAACGTGCCGCACATGGTTTGGCTTGTTTTCAAATGCGGCTTCCTGACGCATGACCCCTGCAATGGCACCCGCACGTCCTCTTGCTGCTGACATTGCCATTATCAACACTCTCCTTTCATGATGGGTCTTGGCTCTACGCATTTTACCCTGCGCCGCAATTCTTCATCGTTCAGATAGAGATGAACCAGTCTGCGCATGATCCATGAAGCATTAGTTTCACTATTCTTCGCTTCCATCATAATCTATTCTTTTTCTGATGGGTTTACTCTAAAAGCAATTGTAATCATTTTTACTCTTGCCTCCTTTCAATGATTATTGCAAAACGTTGTATGATGATTATCTCACGTTGTCCAACGAGGGAGTTTCCCCAAACGTTGATGGATACTTTTATTACTATTTATATCTTTACGTCATCCTTTGGGGAAAAATCCACATGACGGTGGTGACGGAAAACAGTTGAAACAGCGCGGAGATAACGGTGAAATGCTATCAATTTCAACTATGTTGTGCTAAAATGTAAAGGAAACCACAATCGTTGCTGATGGATGCAATCAGTTGTGCTGAAATCAACGAAACTTGCAGAAAGTTGTAGGTAGATGTACGATGGCAAAGCAACCAGGGCAAAAGCTGAAACTGCTGTATCTGATTCAGATTTTTGAAGAATGCACTGATGAAAACCACGGCATCACCATGCCAGAAATCCGCACGAAACTACAGCAGATGATGCGCCTGGACAAAGAGCCTGACCGCAAGAGCGTTTACGATGACATTGACCAGTTGCAGGATTTTGGTTACGACATTATCCAGGAGCAGACTAAGACAGAAACTTACTACAAGTTGGCTTCAAGGGATTTTGAAGTATCTGAACTGAAAATGATAGTGGATGCTATTGCATCATCCAAATTTCTGTCAGAATCGAAATCACGTGAATTGATTCGCAAACTGGAAAAACAGTGCAGTAATGCTGACAAATCCAGCCTAAACCGTCAAATCGTAATGGCAAACCGCGTGAAGAGCATGAACACGAAGGTTCATTACAATGTAGATGCTTTACATCGCGCTATTGCTGAAAACAAGCAGGTTAAGTTCAAGTATTTCGATTTTGATTTGAAAAAGCAGCGTCAGTATTATAAAAAAGGTGCTGACTATGTGGTCAGCCCTTGGCAAATGCTGTATTCTGATGATAACTATTACTTGGTTGCTGTTGATGATGGAAAGATAAAGCATTTCCGTGTTGATAAAATGGATGGTGTGGATGTGCTGGAAGCTGACAGGGTGGGTGAAGAGATTTTTTCCAAAGTTGACATGCAGGATTATCAGCGCTACACCTTCAACATGTATGGCGGCAAGGTGGAACATGTCACCCTGCAATTCACCAACCACATGATGGGTGCTGCTATTGACCGATTTGGCAGGGACATCCTGGTCCAGAAAGCCGATGACAAGCATTTCAGAATCACCGTCCCCGTTGCCGTGAGCAATCAGTTTTTTGGCTGGGTGTTGGGGCTAAAGAATCAAGTCAGAATCATCGGACCTGACAGTGTGGTGGAGCAGTGGAAAGCTTTACTGGATGATGTCAGAGGAAGATATGAATAAAGGGTTTCGTGGACGTTTTACTTCTTAAATATTGACCTGATTTTGCTGGTATGATAAACTTTTTCTGGCTAAAGGCCGAACTGATGAGGAATGGGCATGTAGTCAGTTGCAAGATTCAATGCCAGAGTTGACTATTTCGCAAGCGGGAAGCACGACGGTACCCCATCCGCGAGGGAGCGGCGCGTAGCGCCTGCGCCCGAGCGAGAACAGCTACACCAGCCAGATGGTCCGCACCATCAAGTACTTCGCCGAGCTGAAGTAATTGAACTCATGGGGACCTGGCGTTTCATGGGAGACGCCGGGTCTCCTTTTCTTATGACAGATGAAGCGAAAGGGGGCCCGGAGAGATGGTTCTTTCCCTGGACCGGTTGACTTCTGTCATCGTCTCGCTGCTTCGGAAATACCATGCGCAGGACGCCATCCTGTTCGGCTCCTACGCCCGGCAGGAAGCGGATGAACATTCGGACATCGATCTGCTGGTGATCGGCGGTCCCTCCTTCCGGCCCACGGATATTTTCGCCCTGGCCGAGGAACTGCATCAGAATACCGGCAAAGCGGTCGACGTTTATGAACTCCGGGAGATTGATCAGACCAGTGCTTTTTATCATACCATTCTCAGGGAAGGGCTGACCGTTGCGGCATGAAATTTAAAAAACTATTGCTTATCATTGAAACTCACTGATACTCACTGTCTAAATGGACAGTGGGTTTTCTATTTAAAAAGAATCTTTCAATCACACAAAACCCATGTTATAATCTATATGTTTACATTTCTTAATTATGGAGGAAATAGCTATGCCAATGCTGAATTGGATTGGTAAAGAAAAAGTGGTCAACCACCATCTGGAAGTGCCTTTCCGCACATTGGAGAAGCAATATACCTTTACCGCCGAGGGACAGGATGACGGCGGCAACATGATTATACATGGGGATAATCTGGATGCACTGAAAGCACTCTTGCCGATGTACGAAGGGAAAGTAAAGTGTATTTATATTGATCCTCCCTACAATACCGGAAATGAGGGGTGGGTCTACAATGATAACGTGAATGATCCCCAAATTCGCAAGTGGCTGGGGCAGGTGGTCGGTAAAGAGGGGGAAGACCTCTCTCGCCATGACAAATGGTTGTGCATGATGTACCCCCGGTTGCGACTGCTACAAAAGCTGATGGCTGAGGACGGTGTTATTTTTATTAGCATTGACGATTCGGAATATGCCAACCTCAAACAGATTTGTGATGAGATTTTTGGCAGTAATTGTTTCATATCCAATATATCATGGCAGCGCACTTATTCTACGAGAAATGACTCAAAGGGTATTGTGAACGAAGTAGAGCATATACTTTGCTATAGCAAACAACCAAACTGGAATCCTAAAAAATTACCTCGTACTGCTGAAATGGATTCTAAATATAAGAATCCAGATAATGACTTCATGCCTTGGACAAGTAGTGATGCTTTTGCTGCAGAGGGAGCATCTCATCAAGGAATGGTTTATGCTATTCAGCATCCATTTACGGGAGAATTGATATATCCTTATTCAAATGGCCACTGGCGTTATCAGCAAAACACAATGCTTGAAATCATGAACGGATGGACTGCATATGAATTGCGTGACATACATGATGATGTTGAAAGAGCCAAAGTATGTGGTGTACAAATAGCTGATGTTCGTCCCAATATTCAAGCTATTATGCTTTCAAAACCTCTTGAAGTATCAAAACGTGAAGCTGAGAAAGTTTTAAAACGTGGACAGTGGCCCCGATTCTATTTTACAAATGATGGTAAGGGTGGTATTCGAAGGAAAACGTATATTGATAGTGTTGAAGGGAAACCTCCTACAAATCTTTGGGTGTATAAAGACGTTGGGCATACCGATGAAGCATCTAAAGAAATAAGAGCAATATTTAACGGACGTGCAATTTTTGATACGCCAAAGCCTGTGCGTCTGATAGAGTTCATTTTGAAAATTGCCTCTGATCCCGAAACCATTGTTTTGGATTCCTTTGCTGGAAGCGGTACCACGGCCCATGCCGTTCTTAACATGAACAAAGTTGATGGTGGACACCGGAAATTTATCCTGGTAGAAATGGGTGACTATGCCAATGGTATCACGGCAGAACGAGTGAGCCGTGTAATCAATGGTTATGGCGAGGGTAAAAATGCTGTAAATGGAACAGGAGGAGGATTTAGCTATTATGAACTGGGAGAGCCGTTAATGATTGACGGTCTTTTGAATCCAACTGTTTCTGAGGATAAGATCCGCTCATATGTTTACTATACAGAAACCCGCGAAACGATTCCTTCCAGGAAAGAAGATGAAAAGTATCTGCTGGGTGTGCACAATGATTTCGCATATTATTTCTGCTATGAACGAGATCGGGTCACAACTCTGAATCATTCTTTTCTTCGGAATATCAAAACACAAGCGCAAGGGTATTTGGTCTATGCCGATGTGAATGCGTTGAGTGCGGAAGAAATGGAAAAGTATCGTATAACGTTCAAAAAAATTCCCCGTGATATTGCGAATTTGTAAGGAGGGGAAAACAGAATGGAACTAAAAAACTACCAAAAGCGAGTTCTTCGCAATTTGGATGACTTCATGGCGCTATTGAACAGCACACAGGATATTGAAAAAGCCTATATAAAATCATGGGAGTTGCAGGGCATTCATGTGGGCATGGGTGGAATGCCGCTTTATAATCATGTTCTGCCTCATGTTCCGCATGTCTGTTTCAAAGTGCCGACTGGCGGCGGGAAAACGCTGCTGGCATGTGCAGCGCTGAAACACATTTTTGATGGCATGGGGATTACAAAACGAAAAGCGGTGGTCTGGCTTGTGCCGTCCAATTCCATTCTGGATCAAACGTTGGCGAATCTTCAAAATCCAGATCATGATTATCGTCGTCAGATTGATTTTGATTTCGCTTCGCGGGTAGATGTTTACAAGGGGGAGCAAGCGCTGAACGGGCAGGCCCTTTCGCCGTCCAGCGTGGAAGAAAACCTGTCCATTTTTGTGTTGAGCTTTGACGCGTTGCGTATTACCCGCAAAGAAGGACGCAGGGTCTACAAGGAAAACGGAAATCTGGCGCAATTTGTCCCGCATTATCCTGACCGTACAACGCTTGTTCCCGAAGTGGATGATTCTGCATTGATCCAAGTGCTGAACCAGCTTTCACCTGTTGTGATTGTGGATGAAAGCCACAATGCACAAAGCGATTTGAGCGTTGAAATGCTGCGCAACCTGAATCCTTCCTTTGTGCTGGATTTGACCGCAACCCCAAAGAAAAACAGTAATATTATTTCTATCGTGGATGCGCGGGAATTGAAAAAAGAAAACATGGTAAAACTGCCCGTTGTCATTTACAACCGGCAGAGCAAAAACGATGTCCTGATTGACGCTATCCAGATGCGGGCTGCTATTGAAAGACAGGCACAGGAAGAACAGGCGCAGAATGGAACCATGATTCGTCCGATCGTCCTCTTCCAAGCGCAGCCCCGAGGAAAGGAAAATGCCGCAACCTTTGAAAGGTTGAAAACCGAATTGGTATCTCTTGGCATTCCGGCGGAGCAAATAGCAATTAAAACATCAGAAATCAATGAATTGCGGAATGTGAATTTGCTTTCATCTGATTGTCCTATTCGGTACATCATCACGGTCAATGCGCTGAAAGAAGGATGGGATTGCCCGTTTGCGTACATTCTGGCAACGCTGGCAAACAGATCCTCCAAGGTGGACGTGGAGCAAATTGTGGGACGGGTGCTTCGCCTACCCTACACAAAGAAGCATTCTCAATCTCTTTTGAACATGTCCTATGTCATTACATCATCGGCAAATTTCCGTGAAACGGTGGAAAATGTTGTCAAAGGACTGAATCAGGCGGGCTTTACAGATAAAGATTATCGGATCGGTGACAGTGCTGAACAGCCGCCCGAACAACCGCCCTTCCAACAACAGATAGACGTGACACCACAGGAGCAGCCCGCCGAGGAAGAATTTGTTGGCTTTGATACGGACGATTTGCGGCAACGCCTTGCACAGCAACAGCAGGCAGCGGCAAAAGGTGAACAAAGTACAGTTACGACAATGGCACAGGAAGCAGAACGGCAGGGAGAATCCTTTGAAGCGGAAACACAGCGACAAGAAGATGCGGGAATACCGTTAATGGGTGGTAGCGAAATGCGAAATTACTTTGAGATGCAAAGTGAATTTGAACAGGATGCGCTTTCCCTGAAACTGCCGATATTCTTTGAAACGATAGGCGAATCCCTTCTTATGGACCATAAATTTGCAGTTACAAAGGAATCTTTGGCAGATGATTTCACACTTGCTGATAAGGATACGCAGATTAGTTTTGGCATGTCTGCTGGGGACGTGGCGGTGGTGGATGTAAAAAGCAATTCCCGCCCGCAACAGATTGCTCTTTCCGTAAGGGAAGCACAGCGGCTTAGTCAATATGTTCGTTCTTGTCCGCCTGAACAGAGGAAGGAAGTCTGCATTCAGCACATATTTAATCAGATGAATCGGCTGGACTTCTTGGATGCTGGCGATTTAAAACGGTACATTCGCCGTATTGTGGATCAAATGTCGTCAAGCGAATTGGAGCAGATGGAGAGTGCTTTGCCCGCTTATTCCGCAAAAATCAAAGATAAAATCAATTCGCTGTTGGATGATTACCGCGAAAAGCGGTTCTATGAATTGATCGAAACACAAGAAATAACGGTGGAACCGTATTACGAATTTCCTAGAAGCATTTCACCTGTTTCTACAATGATTTCGATCAGCAAACAACTATACACGAATGAAGCAGATGTAAATGATTTTGAATACAGGGTCATTACCGCTATTGCTGGATTAGAAAATGTCAAGTGGTGGCATCGAATCATTGACCGGCAGGGCTTCAAGCTGAATGGATTTATCAATCATTATCCTGATTTTGTGATAAAGACAGTGAGAGGAAACATCGTGCTTGTCGAAACAAAAGGTGATGATCGCGACAACAGCGACAGCAAGGCAAAATTGCGTTTAGGTCGCAAGTGGCAGGAATTAGCTGGAACAGGGTATCGCTATTTCATGGTGTTTGATGAAAACGATACAGGATTTGAAGGAGCCTATAAATTCAGCGCATTCATGGATATTATGAAGCGGCTATAATTCAAAGGAGGAAAATAAAACATGAATATTAACCTTCATTCTGTTGTGATTGGTGTTCGTTTTGAGCCGATGTTTCAGCTTGCTGATGATGCGGGCCAAATTTTTGATAAAATATTGAAAAGCAAGAAGTCCTTTTCAAGAGATATATTTTCGCGTGTTCAATACAATGGCCTTGAAAGAATACTTCATGAGGATGAGAAAGAAGAAATTATAAATTATATTAAAGTAAATCCTGATAATATTATTCTTTCGTTACGGGCAGAACAAGGGAAAAGTGTAACAGAGATGGTCAATGACATAAAGAATAAATTTGAAGAAGTTATTGTTCATGATATAATCAACACATATCAGCCGTCAATAAATAGAATCGGCTTTGTTTTTACTTTTAATATCAGCGAAGATAAACTTGACGCATTTAAAAAGAAGTATTTTGCTCCTGGGGTTGACGTTGCAGAATTCAGATTTTCCCGTTCAACAGGCGTTTTAAAAGGGGCAACCTATAAAGATGGATCAGATTATATTAATCGTATTTTTGCTTTATCAAAGCAAGGAAAAGAAAAACGCATTTCTTTTGATTTTCAAGAATACTTTATACCGCTAAGGCCCAATTGGATTGACTGCCAACCAAAACAGTTCTTTGAAGCTGCAATCGCAGAAGTTCAAAAAGAAATTCTTTCCTTGTGAATTGAGGTGAAACATCTTGACAAGAAAGCAAACTCATCGAGTTGCCAAAACACAAAATGAACGCCAACAATATTTCAAGGGAGTAAAAGGATTAGGTGGAGAAGAGACAGATCAAAAATATGATAAACTAACACTTGAAGGAAGTGATAATCCTTATCCTGAAAATGATTACAGTAAAACAAGTGAAGTAAAGAGAAGATCAGTTAAGAGTTGGATCATTCTAAATTGGAAGAAGATGCTGGCAGGGGTTGGGACTTTGATTTTAGCACCGCTTCTTGTCAGCTTAGTAATTTGGATCATTAACACAAAAGCTGACATCATGTATATAAATAGAGTACTTGATGATACAAAATCACAAATGGAGTTAATAGAAGAAAGCATTAGTAGCAATAATGCTGGGGATTATTATACAATATTTGTGACAAAAGAATTACTTGATTTGAAATTGGAACTTATCGAAAAAGACTTTAAGGCACTGATCCCAAATACAACTGATATTATCAATAGGTTAAGTTCAATAGAGAATGAAATAGCAATTCTACAACAACTTTCAGCACACAATGAAAATCCAGAGTAGGAGCTCATGAACAAGGTGAGCGGCGGTGCGGCGGATGATCTCAGCGAAGTGAAGAAACTCGACCGCAGTGAGCTGGAGGAGCTGTTCCGGCGCAAGTTTGAAGAAGCTGTCTAAGGAACTCGAAGAGGTCCTGAAGAAGGCTGTGTAAGGCTTTCAAAACCGCAGATTGTAAATGAACAGAGAGCTTTCTGCCGCTGAAGAGGCGGCGGGAAGCTCTCTTCCTGTGGTTCCGCCGGAAGGAATCTAAAAAATTTTCTCCTCCGAACTGCCATCTGCCCAAGTTGCTTCGTATCAAGGATTGGAACAGGTTCTTGCAATGGCGGCCAAGCCATGATAAACTGGTTCCAGCCATCTTATGGGAAAGCTGATCTACCCGACATCGGAAGGAGAGATTTGAAATGGAAAACATGATCCCCCTCACCCCGGACGAAATGGAACAGGCCAGCGGCGGCGTCACCACCAAGGTCCGCCTCAAAACCGCTGACGTGCGCACCGGCCCGAGCATGAACTACCCCGTCATCGCGACCCTGTCCAGCGGCGTGACGGTCAACTACATGACCCACCTGGTCGACAAGGACGACCCCGCCGTCGTCTGGTACATGATCAACAAGCCCACCAACGGATGGGTGAATGGAGCGGACCTGGGACTATAACACTGGCGTTTCGATGGGGGGACACGTCCCCCCATCGGGCCCCCCCTCGCCTTTGCCTCTCGGACCTTCGGTCCTCCCGGGCGGCAAAGGCGCAAGGTATGTATTTTTGCTCTCGCGGGGCAAGCTCCGCTTCGCAAAAATACTCCTCGCGGCGTACATGCCGCCGCTGCGGATTTGATTCGAAGGGCTTCGCCCTCCGAGCCACCCAAAGATATAGCTGTTAATGATTGGCTTTAGCAGAGTTGTTTTTTTGCAGCCCTGCTTTTTTGTTTGTAAAAATGCCAAAAGATCTGTTTCCTTCTTGATGAATTGATTGTATAATGGACGCCTACCATTTGAGTAGGAGGATTTTTACCATGAAAAAGTATCTTGCGGAATGCATCGGTACGGCGACCCTGGTGATCCTGGGCTGCGGGACGGCAATGCTGGTGGGCTGTGACGCGGCGGCGGGCAGCGGCTATCTGCTGACGGCTCTGGCCTTCGGTCTGACCATCGTGGCGATGGCCTATTCCATCGGCAACATCTCCGGCTGCCACATCAACCCCGCTGTTTCCCTGGGCGTGCTGCTAACCGGCGGCATGAGCAAAAAGGACTTCGTCGGCTATGTGGTCTCCCAGTGCGTGGGCGCGCTGGCCGGCGCGCTGATCCTCAAGGCCATCTTCGGCCTGGGCGGCGTGACGGACCTGACCGGAGGCCTGGGCTCCAACGGGCTTGCCGGCGTGGGCGGCAACGTCCTGGCTGGACTGCTGGTGGAGGTCGTGCTCACCTTTATCTTCGTGATCGCCATCCTGGGCGTGACCAGCAAAAAGGCGAACCACGGCTCCTTCGCCGGTCTGGTGATCGGCCTGACGCTGGTGGTGGTGCACATCCTGGGCATCGGCCTGACGGGCACCTCCGTGAACCCCGCTCGTTCCTTCGGCCCCGCCCTGGTCGCGGCCCTGACCGGGAACACCGAGCCCCTGGGCGCCCTGTGGGTGTTCATCGTCGGCCCCATGGCCGGCGCCGCCCTGGCCGCCGGCGTTTATAAGACGCTCGAAAAATAATCAGAACTGAACCAAACAAAAAAGCGGATGGTTTCCACCCGCTTTTTTGTTTGCCAAGTTTTCGTCCGTTACCGGATCTTCTGCAGGTATTCGGACAGAATATATCCGTACTGGTCCTGATACAGGCACAAGATGAAGCCGTTTTCGCTTCCTCTTTCGGGGAAGGCCAGAACGGACGCCCCGAGGGGCACCTTGGCCAGGCGGGCGGCGTTCTTGGCGGGCTTTTCCCGCAGGGAGACGAAATCCTGACAGTTGACGATCTTCATGTTCGGCCCCTGCTCCCGGTACAGGGCCGCCCCGTCAAACCCGGTCAGCTCCTCAAAGGGGGAAACGCCGCTGCACCGCATCGGCTCCAGGATCAGGGCGGTGAACCTGGAATCCCCGTCTTCCCAGGATTCGGTGTGGGCGGCATAGACACATTCCACGTTGTACGGGCTCCCGGCGTGCTGTGGATGGTCCGTCGAGGTGAACAGGAGCGTCACCTGGTCCATCCCGTTCGGATCGAAGGAAAACGACCAGGTCCCGGCGCTGACATAGGAATAGCTTCCGCCCTTGCCGTTGCACTCCAGGGTCATCCTGCCGCCGGCTTCCAGCTTCAGGGTGGCCAGCACCATCTGCCAGGGCTCTTCCCCCTGCTCGTGAATGTCTTCGTACAGGATCCACTCGCCGGGGAGCAGCTTCTCCGTCTCCGGGTCGTCGGCCAGGGCGGCGGGCGCGGCGAGGAGCAAAGCGAGGAGCAGGATCACGATATGTATGAAGCCCAACCTTTTGCCTGTCATGGCGAATTCCTCCTCTTATAGATACTGGCGGTTTATATTCGCCGTTATTTTACCATAAACTCCATCCAAAATACAATGACGGAATGAAGAAAAAACCGGGGGAAATGTTAAAAAACCGCGCAAACAAGCTGGATGTCCGTAATTCTTGACAAATATGGGCAAAGCGCATATAATTCATAAAAAAGATTCTATGAAAACATGCCGACAGCCGGAGGAAATGAGCATATGAAAGAAAAAGTCTTCAAAAAGAATGAAGTGATATTCCGGGAAGGCGACGTGGCGGACTGCTTCTACCAGATTACGGACGGTACGGCCGGCGTCTATCTCCACTACGGCGAGGAAGATCAGCAGCGGCTGACCCTCCTGAAGCCCGGCCAGTATTTTGGGGAAATGGCCATCATCGAAGCCTGGCCGCGCAGCGCGACGGTCGTGGCGGAAGGGGAGCTTCATACCATCGAGCTGGTCTACGAAGACCTGATTTCCTATTTCGAGCAGCAGCCGGACAAGATCCTGGCGCTGATGAACCAGCTGGGGGAAAGGCTCCGCGAGCTCACCGCGGAATATAACGAGGTCAACGCCTTCCTCAAAGAACGGGAGAACCCGGGCCCGGTGAACGAGGGCTTCCTGGCCAGGCGCAGGAAATACAAGGAATACTGCAGGATCGCCCAGAAGTTTACGGAGTATACTGCCGAGGAAAAGCTCATGCAGGAAAGCGCCAAGCAAGGCGCGAAGGCGGTTCTGCCGGTGCGGAGCTATCGCAAGGGTGATATCATTTTCCGTGAAAATGACAAAGGCGCGTACATGTACCAGATCCAGACCGGCTCGGTCGGCATCTATCGGGCCTACGGCACGGAAAAATCCGCGAAGCTGACGACGCTGTACACCAACCAGTTCTTCGGCGAAATGGGCCTGGTGGCCCACGAGCTGCGCAGCGCCACAGCCGTGGTCGAGGAAGACGGGACGGAGCTGGAGTGCATCCGCGCCGAGGACCTGCAGACCCTGTTCAAGGAAAACCCCATGAAGGTCGACATGATCCTGAGCCATCTGGCCAACCGGCTGAGAAGGCTGACGGTTGATTTCGCTAAAGCATGTGAAAAGGCAGCGGAAGACTAAAGGGCTCGCAAGGGGGACTCTAACCAGGGTCTGTCGACCCGTTCTTCGGTGAAAACTGTCCACCGGACAGTTTTCCGAGCCCTCAGAACCCCCCTTGCGGGAACCCCCTACGCCTTTGCCTCTCGGACCTTCTCCAGGGCCTACCGGCCCGCTGTTCGGTGAGATTGTGC
>OCVV011335633.1_pt1 | contig 38904 bp, 29 predicted proteins | sample 1539721 | NCBI WGS metagenome assembly OCVV01 (sample SAMN02144230, study PRJEB22623) | gut metagenome | biome: sheep rumen | host: Ovis aries | place: New Zealand | reverse complement strand
TTTATTTGGGGTATTTTTTAAAAAATATCCCTTAATTAATAGTATTTTTACATCTATTTTTTTATATTTCCATTTTTTAATCTTTTATATAATAATCATCTTTTTTCAAATCTATAATAATAACTTAAAACATAATATTATTCAAATATAAATTGCCATGTATTTTTCTGATAATATACTACCACATTATCACATATTTTCATGGTAAAAAAAAATCGTAAAAAAAAATTTTCTCAGATAACTTAAAAAAATAGTTGTTTTTTGTTGGAAAAACAATAGGTTTGTGTTTTTAGGAAATGGTGGAAAATTTTTGATTTGTGTGATATCAATGAAATTAAAGGAATTCGAAGATGAAAAGGATAAAACATTGAATAAGGTTCACGTACGTCAATTAATTAACTTTGACAATACTGAAAATATCAAAGTTTCAGTGGTTGTACCTATATTCAATGTTGAAACATATTTACCTCAATGTTTGGACAGTGTTTTAAATCAAACTTTAGAAGACATTGAAGTTATATGTGTAAACGATGGATCAACAGACGGTTCTCTGGAAATATTAAAGGATTACTTGTCCAGGGATAAAAGAATAAAAATCATCAACAAGGACAATGCAGGCTACGGTCATACAATGAACATAGGTATGGACATGGCAAGCGGTGAATATATAGCCATCGTGGAAAGTGATGATTACATATTGCCTACTATGTTGGAGGTATTGTACAATACTGCAAATGACAATAATCTCGACTTTGTAAAAAGTGATTTTTATCGTTTTTATGGGGAAGGAGATACATTTATCAAGGAATACCATCAAATCGACAAAAGTGGAAAATATTATGGAAAACTATTTTCAACCTGTGATAATCAGGAAGCATATAAGTTTCTGATGAACACCTGGACAGGACTTTATAAAACTTCCTTTTTAAGGGAAAACTGTATACGCCATTTTGAAACTCCCGGAGCTTCTTATCAGGATAACGGGTTCTGGTTTAAAACTTTCTTCTATGGAAAACGTGTGATGATAGTTAACCAGCCGTTCTATATGTACAGGAGGGATAATCCTAACTCTTCGGTCAAAAACAAAGAAAAAGTATATGCAATGGATAAAGAATATGATTTAATCTATGGATTTTTAGAAGACTCTGAGAATAAAGAATCATTTTTACAAGCATTAACCTTTGCAAAATATAATAATTTCCATTTTACAATGGATAGGATTGATTTGGAATTTAAGGAAGAGTTCCTTAAAAGTACATCCAAAAATTTCAATAAGATGAAAGATAATGGTGAGTTAAGACCTGATTTACTTGAAGAATATGATCAGCATATTCTGAACTGGATAATTGAAGATCCTGATAAATATTACAAGTATATGTATCAGATAAACACTGATAACTATAATATTTTAAGGAAGTTTTTGGAATGTCGTATAGACATTAAAAACTATGGAAACGAAAGTAACGATATTATGGTTCTTGATTATGACGATCCATTGTGTATAATCACACAACCTAAGTGGTTTAACAACAAAAATGGTGTGGGAACAGTAGTTAACAGTACATCAGGAAGTTTAAATTTTTCATTCAAATGTGTTAATGATGGAAATCTTGAAATCAAGTTCAAGGGAATTGATTACAGGGACAGAAACAATAGAAAAATAAAAATCTACATCGATTACACAGAGATAATAATTGATGATGAAATTCTTGTAAGTGGTAGTAATGTAGCATGGCACGATGACCCATTTGTTTACAAAAAAGACGTGAAAGATGGTCAAATAGTAAATGCTCAAATAAGATGGAAACCGTTAAACACGGAAAGCGATTTGAAAACACAAACCGATTATGAAAAAATACTGGATGTACTTTCCGAATGTAGAATAGACATTAAAAATGATGGAAATGAAAACAACAGGGTCAACATAATAAATTTAAGCGATACTGATTGCAGCATTTCCCAACCTGGCTGGTTAAAAAACAATAAAGGAATAGGAACAGTAATAAGCAGTGCAGGTAACGATTTAAACTTTTCAATCAAATGTGTACGTGACGGAAAATTATCAATAAGATTCAGAGCGATTGATTACAGGGACAGGAAAGGTAAAAGAGTTCCTATTCTAATAAACTATAATAACATTGAAATCAACGGTGAAGCACTGGTTCAGGGCAGTAGGGTAGCATGGCACGATGATCCATTCATATACACTAAAGATGTGAAGGATGGGGAAATCATCGACGTAAAATTAAACTGGTCTCCACTTAACTATGACTCCACAGTCAAACCCGAAGTGACTGAAAGAAATGTGGATTACTTGAAAAGCATGAATGATATGAAAAACATTGAAATAAATGCATTAAACGAAGAAATAAAAAGAATAACTCAGGAAAATCAAAAATTAAAAGAATTCAAGGAAACAACATTAAATTCTTCATCATGGAAAATAACTGAACCACTAAGAAAACTCAAACACTTAAAACATTAAATATCAAATCCGGGCAATTCATAAGAAAATATTAACGGGGGTGTACAATTGTCAAATAATTTAAAGCAAGTTAAACTTAACATGTTAAACGAATATGAAAAATTAATCGATTCAATATATGACAATTACTACAATGAAACATTTACCTTTAGTCAGGCATTATATAAGATAAGAAACTATTCGTCACTGTGGGATTGTTGCAGGTTAGATTTGAAAAATAACGGTACGGCATCCAACAGCATTGAATTAACCGAATATGGAAGCAATATAAATATCACATATCCCGAATGGTTTGAAGACGCCAGGGGTAAAGGATGTAAAATAGATGAAAAATCAGGAGATACCACTTTTAAATTTCAATGCATGGGTAAAGGAAATTTAAAATTTTCATTCAGAGGAAATGACTACAGAGATTTAAACAATAGGAGAGTCAGAGTTCCTATTTACATATATTTCACAGAATTAAAAATTAACGATGAATCTGTAATTGATGAAAACATATTGTCATGGCACAACGATCCGATAGTAATAGATAGGGAATGTGATGATAATGAAATATTCACTATTAAAATACGATATGACACAATTTTCACATATTATCCTAAAATAAAAGAATATGTGGACAGCATTGATACCCGTGAGGATATAGTGGAATATCAGGAAAAAATTAAAAACTACATAACATATGAAAAAATGGCCCTGGAACTTGATGAAATCGATAACGTCGCATCAAATCTTCACGGTTACATAAATGAAAATGATTTGAAGTTTGATAACACAACGTTTTCATCTTATGATTCATTCAAGGGAGTCTTTTACACATATGACAATTTCATTAAACTAACCAACAAAATCAATGAACTAAATAATAAGATAGATTCTCTTGAAAGCAAATTGGAGAATTATGAAAAGGATACGGATAAAATCTTGGATTCAAACAATTCATTGTTCAACAATATCTATCTGGATTATGAGTTTAAACCGAAAAAACTGTTGAATAATCTACAGACATTATGTTCTGAATTGCTGCTGTTTGTGGACAACATATGTAAAAAACACGAGATAGACTGGTGGTTGGATTATGGAAATCTTTTAGGGGCTGTTCGTCATGATTATTTCATACCATGGGATGATGATATGGACATAGGTATGATGAGAAAAGATTATCATAAGTTTATCGACGTATTATATGATGAAATTAAAAATCATGAAATGAACGACTGCATAAACGTTTATTACAGGTACCGAAAGGCAAACAATAAGGTCATCAACTCATTTGTACAGTTCTTTGTAATGGACAAGAAAAGGAAAAAAGTTATGGCTGGATTGGATGTTTTCCCATATGATTTCATGAAAGACCAGGATTTAAGCGGATTGGGTCCACAGTATAACAAGTCTCAGGCAAACTTTTATAACAATTTAACAAGAGGTTCTAAACGTTCCGCAGTCTACATGGGATTGGATTATGAAGATGTAATAGGAAAATTATATTCAGAGCTCGGATTAACATATGAAAAACAGAAATATATTATTCCTGGAGTCGAAGGATCTTTCAGTTATGGAAGAAATCTGTACGAACTGGCAGTATTCGAAACAGATGAAATATTCCCATTGAATGAAGTGCAGTTTGGAGACCACACATTTCCGTCACCAAAAAATTATGATTATTACTTAACACAGATTTACGGGGATTACATGAAAATTCCTAAGTCCGTACGTTCACACAGTAGGGTAAATAACTTTAGAAATATAGAGGGAATAGATGAAACATTCGAATATTATATCGATAGATTTAAAGTAGTTAACAAGGATTTTTAATCAACTAAATGTAGATAAACAATTATTAAAACTGCTTCATGGATAGTATAATACGAAATGATTGTTTAATTAACAGTTCGAGAGGGAGATATAAATGTCAAAGGATTTAAAAAATATTAAAAACACTATGTTCAATGAATTTGAAAAACAATTGGATAACATTTTTCAAAAATATCATGAAAATCAAATAACTCATGATGAATGCATAAAAAACATAACCTGGCTCAAAAATGCTTGGAAAACAGTAAGATGTGACATGAAAAATGTGGGTGACGATTCAAATTCAATTAAATTTTTAGAATACGATAAAAAATTGGATATAACATATCCTTCATGGTTTGCTAAAGGTGGAAAAGGCTGTAAAATCGAAACCACCAGAAATAACATTCACATGATATTCCAAACGATAAACAATGGAAACCTAAATCTAATGTTACGTGGAAAAGATTATAGGGATCTGAATAAGAAAAGAATTCCGACATATATAAATTATTCCAAGGTTTCAATCAATAACGTTGTTTTATTCGAAGAAAATCAACTTGTATGGCACAACGTACCTTATACATATGAAAAATTATGTAAAAACGAGGAATTCTTTGAATTGAATATTGAAGTTGAGACAATCTTTGATTATTTACCTGACCTTGAAGACTTTTTAAAGAACACTCTGGAATCAAATTCTGATTTAAACGAAGCTCAAAATGAAATCAAAAATTATTTCAAACGTCAAAGATTCTTAATACCAATAAATGATGTATTTTCTGAAGAAAAACCAGATTCCAATTCATTAATGTTAATAAATTCAATAGAAAATAGCTTTAACCTATATAATCTATCAGAAAAATATGATGAGTTACTAAAAGAATTCAAAGAATATAAAAAAGAAACCGATGCTGTTTTAAATTCATATAATGACATTTTCAACAGTTTCTTCATCTACAACAAGGTTGAACCAAAGAAATTGGTTAAAAATTCACGCGAATTAAATATGCAGATGATGGACTTTATAGATCACATCTGTAAGAAACATGGTCTTCGCTGGTGGTTATACGCTGGAACTTTATTGGGTGCCATAAGACATGGTGGATTCATTCCATGGGATGACGACGTAGACATAAACATGCCAAGGGAAGACTATGAAAAATTCATGGAAATTTTCGAAGACGAAGTCGAACAACACGGCTTAAAAGGATTTTTAAGTTTAAGCATTTCAACAGTAACAAACAATGGTGTTTATCTTCCATTTATAAAAATCAACTATTTCGCTAATAATGACCTCTACGGATTTATCGACATTTTCCCTTCAGATTATACAAATGGTGTTATCGACAACGTTGAGGCAGTTTTCAAACAGGAAAAACAAAGAATTAGAAGGGAATTGAAAAAAGGTGTTCCACGTGAGGAAGTATTAAACGAATCATTCAAACGCTTAAACGTATCCAAGGAAAAAACTGATTTAATAATGAGTGGTGTGGAAGATTCAGTGCTTTCAATACACAAATATGATACAGTATTCCCTTTAAATGAAATTCAATTTGAAGACAGGTGTTATCCATGTCCAAACGATTACAGAACATACATTACCTCAGAATACGGTAGTGACTATATGAGAATTCCAAAAGTTGTATATGCCCATGGATTTTATGAATATCTTTCACGTCGAGAAAACGTATATGAAATCTTTGATGAACAAATAAACAAATTAAGGGAAATTAATGAAAATTTTGAATAGTTTAATTAAATTTTAACTGATACTATGAATTCAAATGATAAAAATATTAAAAATGTTGCAGTTTATGGTTCCTGCATAACCAAGGATCCATTCACAACAGCTTTTAATAAGGATTACAAGGAACGTTACAATTGTTTGATAAACGATCAAAAACATTCCATGATTTCAACCATGCAGGAAAAGGTCAGTGTTGATGAAGCAGATTTAAAAATACTTCCGGAAAATGCTGATAACAGATTCTTAACAAAATGCATCAAAGAGGATTTGGAAAAGACTTTCCTTGACTTGATTCTGGAATACGATATTGATTATCTGGTATTTGATGTGTATTTTGAAATAGAAAGGGGAATTGTTCGTTATAACGACGGTACCATACTAACCAAAATCACTGGATTTGACAAAACGCCCTATTTTAAGAAACTCAAAAATGTGGAATATCTGACAATGTTCGATAATCCTGAGGAATATTTTGAGCTATGGAAGGAAAGCTGTGACAAGTTTTTTGAATTTTTCAGAAAAAACTCTCCAAACACAAAGATTATACTGGCACAGGTAAGGTCTTTATGTGAAGTCCAGAGAACTGATAATTCAATTTACATTGAGCCAAATTATGTCATAAAATACAAACTTAACAATTTCCTGTACAAAAAGCTCGAAAACTATATAACTTCAAACTATGACGTTGAAGTATTAACATTTGATAAGGACTGTGTTTTAAAGGAAAATCATCGTTGGAAAAAGTATCATGTTCATTATAACGACGAATATTACACGAATTTTCTAAAAAAAGTGGATGCAATAGTTGAAAAGAACGATTTGTCCGAGACGGTTCTAAGCTTATGGGAAGAAAACATAAGGTTAAAACAGGAACTTGAAAAAAAAGAATTAATATAAAAAAAATCAATTAAAAAGAGTCTTCAATCTTTTTAATTTTATTTTCCAAACATCTTATTTTTATTTCATTATAAACGTACTGGTAGTACGTCATGGTATAGTGTGTGGTGTATAATCCCCAGATGTTTCCTTCATCGGCGGTTGTATCTGCAGGGAATGGAATGACCTCCACGTCAAAATTATTTTCTATGTAACTTTCTAATTTTTTAAAGAACGGATTCAATGTTACTGCCTGATCATGGAAATCCTGTCTGAATTTGTATGTGCAGTCAAAGCCTATGTAATAATCCACCAGTTCTATTTTCTGTAGTATGACCTTTAAATTAGGGAAATGTTCTGATAAATATTCGAAGAATTTATCGCATGATTCTGTCCAGATGTTATAATATTCCTCTTCATTATCTTTCAGATTAATCGGCCTTAAGTTATCCTTATTTTTCTTGTAAAACTCAGTGTTTGCAATGTACTCGCTGTTGGTTATGTATGTGTCCTCATATGCAAGAACTCCCCATCTGACATCATGAACCAGGTTAATAATCAGATAATCAATGTCATCCAGGTGATTGAATATTTCTTTATCGAAATCTTTTTTAATATCTGTAGTTACAATGTTTTTATCGTGTGAATCAATCAGGTAAACAAGGTCGTCTTCGGAGTATTCTATTTTAGGATTCATTAAACTGATGATGGTACTGCGTTGATGTTCATATTTCTTATTGAAGTCACGTTTATAATCATTATAACATGATCTGAATGGGTCTATGCTAACGCAGGAACCGAACATTGCAACGTTGGTTTTTGATAAACGTAACGAGTTTTCGCGTTTTTCATCAGATGAGGTTTCGTCAGCTTTTTCTTGTCCAATTTCTATTTTGTATTCGTTGATTTTTTGTAATAGTTCATCATACTTGGATTCCAGATAATTTAAACTGGTCATGTTCTCGAAAGACATGTTTAATTCAGGGAAATAATCATATATTGTTTCGGATTGAATTTCCAAATTTATCCTTTCCAGATTATGGGATCTTCTGTTGATTACAAATGGTTCGTCATGGCAAATGAGTTGGTCATGGTTTAGGAATACTTTGTTGTTCAAAATCACTTTTTTGATATTTAGGTAGATGGGAAGACGTTCATTGTTTGAATTTCTGTAGTCAACTCCACGCAGGTTTATATTTACATCACCGTTGTTAATGCACTGAAAACCTATGTTCATCTTATTATTTTCGAATTCGATTTTTGTTCCTTTACCTGTGTTGTCTGTATACCATTCAGGATTGGAAATGTTTAAACTTTTTTCATATCGAATTTCCTTTTCATATATTCGTATGGAGTTGGATTCGTTTCCGATGTTCTTTATGTCAACACGTGAAATATTCCATACCTTTATAAACCATTTTAGTTGAGTTTTCAATTCTTCAAAATTAAATTGATTTTCATAAAAGTTATTGAAAATAACATTGATTTGTTTTTCGAACTCATTTAACATTATCATTTTACTATTCTTGTCTGACAAAATAAAAACCCCTTTAAATAGTAATATTATGTTTATCTTTCAACATTATTATATTTAAATTTATATTTCTTTACCTTATTTAAGTCGAATCAATATTTTGCACTTCTTATTTTAGGAATGGAAAATATACATTTTTTTTTAGGATATTTTGATAATCTTCTATCACTTAAAAAAATATATATTATTTTTTAAACAAAATAAATATTATATATATTTGTTAAGATATGGCAAGAAATAAAGTATATTTTTTTTATTTATTTTGGAAATCTTTGAAAATGAGTATACATTAAAAAAATTATCGGATGTTTATTGGAGAATATTTTATGAATGGAATTTCAGTAGTTATGCCAGTTTATAATGTGTCAAGTCTTTTATATACTTCAATAGAAAGTATTCAAAAGCAGACCATGAAAGAAATAGAGATTGTCTGTGTAGATGACGGATCAACAGATGACTCTTTGGAAATTTTAGGAAAGTTGAATGAAAAATATCATAATATAAAAATAATCCAACAGGAGAATGCAGGTCCTGGTATTGCAAGAAATACGGGAATTGATGCTTCAGAAGGGGAATACATAGCATTTTTAGATGCCGACGACATTTTCCTGGATGAAACGGCTCTGGAAAAAATGTATGATGCTGCAAAGAAAAGCGATGCAAACATGGTGGGTGCAAATTTAAAGTTCGTAAACCGCGACTATTCCTTAAACGAATACTATGATTATGTCAATACAAGATTTGCATTTTATTCCAAAGAAGATGTTTTAGATTCTGAAGAATACGGAATTCCATTTGCTTTTTATAAAAACATTTTCAAGAAGGATTTCATTAACCAGCATAACATTCGTTTTCCGGATAAAAGAGCCGGTGAAGACCCTATTTTTATGGCCAACGTACTTGTAAACACAAAAGATTTTCCTGTACTGCCTATTGATTTGTATGGATATAACCATTCAATGGGTGGAGGAGTAAACGAAAAAATCAACACTTACGAGAAAAAATATTCATACCTTGAACATTTTAAGGAAGTATTTGACATCCTTAAAAACAATGATTTCCAATCAACATACCTCGGTTATAAGGTTGAATTTATTGACTATCTTATCTATTCAAAAAACATGTATGATAAGGAAATTCAGGAAATATTATCCAAACTCTTCAGCAATTATGAAGATTATTTCCAAAGGGACAGCTACGGATTTTTTGTAATGGATTACATGTTAAATCCGGATTTTAAGGAAAACTTCCAAAATTTCGATGAATATGCTCTGATAAAAAAATGTCTGTTTGAAGAAACATTCATAGAAGACAATTTCATTGACAAGCAAAGATTAATGGATTACATAACAATTGAATCTAACAACCGTTACGATGTTGAAGATGAAAAACTTATGAAAGCTTCATACGATGTATTGAACAATATTAAAGAGCAAACATCCATAAAATATGACACAATCAGTGAAGAAGTTAAACGGATAAACGATAAAATCAATTCCGAAACATATGGAAAATATGCCGAATTTTTAAGAAAATTCAATGAATGTCGTATTGATGTTAAAAACATTGGCGGCTCCGATAACAGGATAGAAATTGTTGATTGTGATGATTCATTGTGTGATGTCTCCAATCCTGTCTGGTTAAGAGATAATACAGGTGAAGGTTCTGTAATTTACAGCGTCAAGGATTCATTGAATATTTCATTCAGATGCGTTAAGGACGGAACTTTGATGCTAAGCTTTAAGGGAATAGATTACAGGGACAAGCTGGATAAAAGAATACCTGTATTCATTGATTTTACCGAAATTATCGTTGACGGTGAAACACTTGTCAGGGGAAGCAGGGTCTCATGGCACGACAATCCTGTAGAGTACTATAAGGACGTTAAGGACGGTCAAATCGTAAACATTCAACTCAAATGGCTGCCTTTAAATTACAACAGCGATATCAGACTGCTTTCGGATTACGAAAAAGTGATAAACGTACTTTCAAACAGCAGGATCGATGTTAAAAACATGGGTAATCCTGATAACATGGTTGAAATTGTTGATTGTGATGATTCATTCTGTGACATTTCCAATCCGCCATGGTTAAGGGACAGTAATGGAATAGGAACAGTATTAAACAGTGCACAGGAACATATGGACTTTTCATTTAAGTGCATTAACGATGGTAAACTGATGCTTAGCTTCAAGGGTGTTGATTACAGGGATAAATCCGGTAACAGAATACCTGTCTATATCGATTATTCAGAAATTGTCGTTGACGGCAAAAACGTTGTAAATGGAAGCAGGGTTTCATGGCACGATGATCCGTTTGATTATTACATGGATGTCAAGGACGGACAAAAAGTAAATGTTAGGGTAAAATGGCAACCTATCCATTCAAACAGTAATCTTAAACTATTGTCCCTAACGGATACGAGGATGGAAAAATTCAATAAAGGCAGAATCGACATAAAAAATAATGGAAACAAAGATAATGCCATTGAAATTACCGAAAAAGATGATTCGGCCCTAAAAATTTTTAAACCAGACTGGTTTAAAAACGATAATGGTGTGGGAACTGAAATAATCAGTGACAAGGGAAGTTTAAACTTTTCATTCAAATGTATCAATGACGGAAACCTGAACATGGAGTTCAGATCTGTCTATTATAAGGAAAATAATGTTAAAGTGCCGATATACATTGATTACAACGAAATAATTGTAGATGACGAGGTCATACTAAGTGGAAACAGGCCAACATGGCATGACGACCCGTTCATTTTCAAAAAAGCAGTTAAGGATGGACAAATTGTCAACGTAAAAGTTAAATGGAGTTCCTTAAACAAAAGTATTTCAGAAAAGGCAGTATTTAGTCAACAACAAATCAACGACTTAAAGAATGCTAAAGAAGCTAAGAATAAGGAAATAGAAAAATTAAAACAACAAATAAAAACATTAAAAGAAGAAAATAATGATTTAAAACATTTCAAAGAGGAGTTGTTGAGTTCTAATTCCTGGAAAATCACAGAACCGCTTAGAAAAATTCAAGGCGGAAACTAATGTTTGGTAAGGTGTTGTTATGGTCGAAATATCAGTATTATTATATGTATTTGATGATGATGAATTCATTGGGGATTCTATTGAAAGCATAATGAATCAGTCATTTACGGATTTGGAAATTATATGCATTGACGATGAATCAACAGACGATTCACTGGCACTGCTTGAACAATATGCCAAAAAAGACGAGCGCATAAAAGTTTATTCACACAAGCACTGTGGACTCTCCACATCAATAAACAATGTAATCAAAAATATAAACGGTAACTACGTTCAAATATTGAAAGCCGGAACATTGCTGAAGGAAAATGCATTACAAGCAATGCTTGAAAAGATTCAGGACACAGATGCAGACTTCGTAATTGCAAACATAAAAAACCGCGATAAAAACGGTAAAGAATATGAAAATGATCAATATTCCATAAGCAATGTAATAAATCAATGTGGGGATAAATCATTTGACTTCGACGAAGTTCAAAATCTAATCCTTGAATTGAATCCGTCAGTGGAAAATAAGTTATACTCAGCACAGTTCCTTCAGGACAATGAAATTACATTCAAAGGCAACTGTGAGTACAGTGAAAACATTTTCTTCTATGAATCATTCATACGGGCAAATAAAGTCAATTGTCTAAACGACTTCCTATACTTACATCTTGACAGATACACCACATTAAAAAACAGGGATACCCGAAAATTCCTTAACATTCCACCATCATCAAACAAAATAATGGATTTATTCAAACAATACGATAAGCTTGAAAATAATAAGGGCATCTACAATCATCTGTTCAATCGCAATATGAAAGGATACTTCACCATTAAGGAAATTTATAAAAACGAGTACTTTAACACAATAAGAACAGACCTGGTTAACCTATTAAACAGTGATGAAATAGATGAATTTCTGGAAAATATCGAAGATTATAACAGAAAACTATTCGAACAGATAATCATTTCGGATAATTCATATGAATTCAACAGATTACAAAAAACATATTATGAAAAAATCGAATACAATAAGTTACTGAATCGTAGAAGATTTTTAAAACCATACATTGCCAAAATGAACGAAGAATAAGTAAAATCTAATCAACAACGTTATTATTACAAAAAAAATGGAGACTAATAATGAGTTTAACACCTAAAATTTCTGTAATCATGCCATCATTGAATGTGGAGGACTACATGGAGGAATGTCTTTCAAGCGTCTTAAACCAAACATTCAGGGATATTGAAGTCATCTGTGTTGATGCAGGATCTACCGACAAAACACTGGACATAATTAAGAAGTACCAGAAAGAAGATGAAAGGATACGAATTTTAAATTCCGACAAGAAAAGCTATGGATACCAGGTAAATCTTGGAATAAATGAATCAAAAGGAAAATATATCAGCATAGTCGAAACGGACGATTATATTGATGATAAAATGCTTGAAACATTATATTCCCATTCACAAAACGATACGATAGACATTATCAAGTCTAACTTTTATTATCTAAACGATTATGATGAAGCTAATGTGGAAATCATCAAGGACGTTTCAAAACGGGACGTACCAACCGAAAAGATCATCACCTTAAAGGAAGAACCATTATTTGTTGAAGGACACCCTTCAATATGGGCTGGAATTTATTCAAAAGACTTTTTACAAAAAAACAACATTAAATTCCTTGAAGTTCCTAAAGGTGGATGGGTTGACAATCCGTTTTTCTATGAAACTGCCCTGAAAGCCGAAAAAATAATTTATCTGGACGATGCATTTTATTATTACAGGATAACAAATCCAAATTCTTCTTCAAACGACTTTGGAGATAACACTCTGCCGATGAAGAGGATTTTGGATATTTATGACGTTCTCAAGGAAAACGACGTTCACGATGAAAACATCATAAAAGTATTTTACACCCGATTGTTTAGATATATTGAAATCATTCTAGAACACAACAACAACGATATAAGTTCATTGGATTTTGATACCTGTTCATATATTCAGAAAGCCTTAAAAAATGTGGATGAAAACATAGTTCAGGAAGAATTAAACAGAAATTTTAAAGTATTATACTATAAATTCATGTCTCCACTGTTACTTTTAAAATTTGAGTGAATATGAACTTATTTCACATATTTTTTTTTAATTAATAATGTAAAAACTTTTAATCCATAGCTGATTAATATTCAGTTCAAAAAAAAAATTACAAGTCATTAAATAAAAACTTTTATTTTTATGAAAAATAAAAGATAAATTAGGATAATATTATTAGGGGGAATAATCATATTATTAGATTTTTTTGATAAGGAATATCCTTCACGCCGACCTGTAGATTCTATGTCCTATTTTTTTGAAAGCGATTCACAGACTTTTGACATAGACTTTGAGGTTGTTAATGTTGTACGAAGTTTCTTTCCACATATGGGTCTTTCTCTTCGTGAAGGTCTTAGTGTGATGTACAGAACTCTTAATGACAGAATGTGGTATAACATAGGCAACTACGCTTTGGATACTCCGTTTACAATTGACATGTCAGAATTCGTGGATGAGGGAGAAATTTATGAAATATTGATATACGGTCCGATAATCAGTACTCTAAGGAAGCTGCAGATTATATTGCCCGATGATTCATACGCTAAAATTATTAAATTGATTCCTGAAAAGAATGTTGTGGTTGTGGGCGGTCCGACAACCTACGGAATAGGATGCACTACTTCTGCAAACATGTTTTCAAACATCATAGAAAGAAAATTTGATGCCAATGTATATCATGTGGCCTTTGATGATAAAAATTATCTAAGAAGAGTTAAAGAATATTATTCCACAAAAAATCCCCCTGTTGCAGATATTGGAATATTGGAACTGGATTATTTCAGCCAAAACGAACTTGCCGTTGAAGAAGATCTCGTGGATGTAATACGTCTGATGAAACAGCGATGTAAACAAGTTGTCGGATGGTACTCAATTCCAGACGGCAGAATGTACAAATCAATCATACTAAATAAAACCATTCAACGACTGGTTAAAAACGGTGAACTGGAAGTATTGGATTTATCTTACCTTTATGATGATGAACACAGGGACATGTGCACTTATAACGTCTGGTTTATGAACGATTCCGGAAACATTTTTATTTATAATGAGGTTAAAGAAGTTATCAGGAGATTGACACAATGGAATATTTAAATTCACTAGCCGATCCTATTAAATCAATAGATGAAAAGAATATTCAGTATTTAAACGTATTAAATCATCCTTCATTGGTTTTTGGAAATCCGTTTAACACGGATAAGGTAAATTTTTGTAAGTACACTCCTGAAGTGGAAAAGGAAATGATACAGTTCGGCAGGGTTGTAAACAATTCGATGATTTACCATAAAACTGCTTCATGCGGTTGCAGAATAAGATTTAAAACCACATCCAGGAGACTTGTATTTAAGGTTGAATTGAAAAGAGGTTACAATTATAAAAACATGGTAACATGGAACTCTTCCGGATTGGATATTCATCTTGTCTCCAAGGACGGCAAATATCAACACAAACAGTTAATAGCCCCTCAGGAAGGATACCGTTTATATGCCGATCAGATATATATTCCCCCTAACAGTTCGGTATGTATCTTTTTACCAAGCTACGACACTATTGAACAGATGTACATAGGAATAGAACGTGGCTCAAGAATTGGAAAATTCCGTTATCCAAAAGACAAACGTTCCCCGATAATTTTCTATGGAAACGACATTACACAGGGAGCTTCGGCAACAAGAAGCGGTAACGCATTCCCAAATATTGTCAGCAGACAAATGAATCAGGACATAATTAATTTTTCCACGACCATGTGTTGCAGAGGAACAATTAAAGCGGCAGAAATGATTGGAAATCTTGAGTGTGATTCCATTGTAATAGACTATTCCAGAAACGCTTCGGATTTGGATTATTTTAAAGATACACACGAAGCTTTCTATAGGAAAATCAGACAGATGCATCCCGATAAAAAAATCATCATCATGACATCGGCAGTATTTAACAAATCTAAAAAATACGAATCATTTGATGACGTGATTTACCAAACATATAACAATGCAAAAAAACGTGGAGAAAACACGTATATACTGAATCAGAAGGACCTGTTTAATGGTGATGAATACGATCTGGCGGCCATAGACGGCGGAGGATATACAGATTACGCCATGTTCAGGGTTGCCGATAAAATTTGTGAATTATTAAAATCATAACAAATTCATTTTTTCTTTTTTTTATATGTAAAATTTTATTTTTCAATGTGAAAATCTACATGTCGGATTGAAAAACTTAATTTAAAATAATTCCATGTGATTATAATTATTTTTCAAACAATAAATTTTATACTTTTATGATTTGAACTAAATTTCATGAAGTCTAAAATTCAGTATATGATAATTCAAAGTAAGATGTAAAATACCTAAGAATAGGAATCAAAAAAATTCAAAAAAGCAATGATTTGTAAAATGAAGTGTGTGCCTATGAAAATATCAGTAATCATACCTGTTTTTAACAAGGAAAAATATTTGGATGAATGCCTAACATCCGCTATCAATCAAACACTAAATGATATTGAAATCATCTGTGTAAATGACGGATCAACGGATGCTTCACAGAAAATTCTTGAGCAATATTCAAGAAAGGATTCAAGAATAAAAATCCTGGAACAAAATAATCGGGGACCTGGATCTGCCAGAAATGAAGGCTTAAAAATAGCAGAAGGGGAATACATATTCTTTTTGGATGCAGATGATTGGATTGAATTGGACGCCCTTGAAAAGCTCTATGACAATGCAAAGGAAAATGAATCTGAACTTGTGCTCTTTAATGCCATAGAGCATCTGCCCGAAGGAAATTTCAGAAAAAGAATATACTACCCCGAAAACATAGAGGGAACTTTCGATTTTCACCAAAAAACCGATATCGTGATGAATAACTTTTTAATAGTATGTACAAAGTTACACAAAACCGATTTTCTCAGAAAAAATCATATCAGCTTTTCTGAGGTTGGACTTTTTGAAGACGTATTCTTCCATATAAAATCCATAATCAAGGCCAAAAGAATATCCTATCTGAATGAAATCTTCTATAACTACAGACGAACAGAAACAAACACCAGACAATCCAAATCAGTACAGAACAATAAAAGTCACGAATTTTTACAGGTACTCGATGAAATAAGAATATTCCTGAACAATGAACAGCTTTATGACCTGCTGGAAGAAAATTATGTTAACTTTAAGCTCACAGAACTAAAAAACCTCTTTGAAAACAATGAAGATAAAAAAGAGTTTTTCACACTCTTAAATGAAGATTTTAATAAAAACACTATTAAAGAAGGTATATTGGACAAAATATCTTCCGATAAACGGAATTTTTACGTATCGATTAAAGATTCTAACAGTTTTGAGGATTATCAGGCTTCAATTAACAAAAAACAGCTAACAAAAAGCAACGATTCAAATAAAATATTTTCATACATTAAAGGTTTATCTAAAAAATATTTCTTTTAGCTTTAACAAATATAAATAATGATAATAAATTTTTGGGATGTAATATAGTGGATTTTGAGATAAAATATAAAGATGCAATGGCACGTATTGGAACGTTTAAAACTCCACATGGTAAGGTAACCACTCCAAATCTAATGCCTGTTGTCCACCCTGGAAAACAAACATTAGACGTTAAGAAATTTGGGGCGGAAATTGTAATAACAAATTCTTATATAATTTATAAGAATGAAAAGTTAAAGGAAAAAGCCTTAAAGGATGGAGTTCACGAATTAATAGATTTTCCTGGAACAATTGAAACTGATTCAGGTTCCTTCCAGTTATCGGTATATGGTGACATTGACATATCTAACGAGGAAGTCATTAAGTTTCAGGAAGCTATCGGCACAGACATAGGAACATCATTGGATATTCCTACCGCACCATATGTTAAAAGGGAAGAAGCCGAAGAAGATTTGAAGGTAACAATCGAAAGAGCCGAAGAAGCATCAAAGGTCAGGAAGAATTTACTCTTAAACAGTGTAGTTCAGGGTTCCACATTCCCAGACCTTAGAGAGTACTGTGCAAAGGAAATATCCCGCTTCGATGCGGATATTTATCCTATAGGTGCAGTGGTGCCTTTAATGGAAATGTATCGCTATGCTGATCTGGTTGATGCTGTAATGTACTCAATGAGAGGTTTGCCTGAAGACAAGCCAAGACATCTTATGGGTGCAGGTCACCCTATGGTTTTTGCATTGGCTGTTGCTATGGGATGTGACTTATTTGACAGTGCAGCATATATTCTATACGCAAACAAGGACAGGTTCATGATGCCTGACGGCACATTAAAACTGGAAAATCTTATAGAAATGCCTTGCAGCTGCAGGGTCTGTTGTGAACACACTGTTGAAGAACTCAAACAAATGGATCAGGAAAAACGTGCAAAGTTAATAGCCGAACATAATCTTCACATCAGTTTTGCCGAAATCAGAAGAATCAGACAGGCAATAGTCGATGGAGAACTGATGAAACTGGTTGAATTAAGATGCAGATCACATCCGTTTTTACTTGACGGCCTAAGAAGATTACAGGAATATCAAAAGGATATGGAAAGATTAACTCCAAGCAGTAAAAAATCAGCATTCTTCTACACAGGTTATGAATCACTCTCACGTTCCGAAGTCTACAGACACGTTGAAAAATTAAAACAAATCAAAGCCAAAAACAAAAATTTAATAATATTGCCGCCAACGAGTAAGCCATATGCAAAACACGTTAACAGGGAATACATTAAGAAGTACACCCCAAAAATTTCAACGTTCTATTCAAATTCGGTGAATAATGATTATTCAGATAGTGACATTGTAGTTGCGGACATTCCATTCGGAATAATTCCACTCGGACTGGATGAATATTATCCTCTTGCACAAAATGAAACACCTTCAATACACGATGAAACTTCCAAGAAATTCGTCAGGGAATTAATAAGTGAATATGCAAAGAAATATGAAAACGTCTTAATTCACAGGAAGGTTATTCAAACATTTGAATTGGAAGGATATGACCTCTATGAAAACGAACTGATTCTTCCTGAAGCAAAAATTTCCGATTTCAACAGACTGATGGAAGTTGCTGATTATCAATTTGGTGCGGGTTGCGGAGAAGCATTGTTCGGAAACGATCCTGAAAAAATCAAAATAGAAAAAAGTCGAAAAACCGGAAAAATTCGTCACGTATACGAAGATAACAGGGCAATAGTAAATATGAGAGCCAGCGACGGATTTTTAATACTGTCTGACTTGGGTGCAAAACGTTTACACGAACATTTATCTTATCCAAACGCAAGAGTGGTGGTTTCAGAGGATTCAGAACCATACGCTGTTCAAGGAAAATCAGTGTTCAACAAGTTTGTTCTGGATTGTGATGAAAACATCAGAAGAAACGATGAAGTCCTGATAGTCAACAAAGACGATGAATTATTGGCTTGTGGAAAATCATTGTTGTCCAGTTATGAAATAAAAGATTTCAGCACTGGTCAAGCTATTAAAACACGTAAAATAAAAAAATTTGAAGAGTAGATTGTTATGTCAGAAAAAAAAGAATTAAAAGTAAAATCCATCAAAAACGGTACAGTAATTGATCACATCAAACAGAACAGGGCCGCAAACATTCTTAGCATGCTTAATTTGCCTGATGATGAAACTCCTGTAATGGTAGCAATAAATGTTGAATCTTCAAACATGGGTAAAAAGGACATAATAAAAATTGAAGGAAGGGAATTATCAGAGGAGGAAGTGGATAAACTCGTTTTATTGGCTCCTCAGGCTTCAATCAATATTATTCGTGATTATGAGATAGTTAACAAATTCAATCTGCATCTGGCCGATGAAGTTGTGGGTGTTGTTAAGTGCAGTAACCCAAATTGTATAAGCAATTCCAACGAACCTTTACAGGACAGGTTTTACGTTCAATCAAAGGAACCGGTATTGTTAAGATGTCATTATTGTGAACGTACAATGGATTATGAGGATATTGAATCACAGTTATAAGGTAAAAACATGAACTTTATACATGAAACTCTCAGCATAGATACAAACAGCGGTGTTGAATTAATAAACATCACATCTGAAGTTCAAAGAATTATAAAATCAAATAAAATAGAAAACGCTCTTGTTAACATTTCTACAAAACACACAACAACAGGTATAATTATCAATGAGGATGAAAAAGGATTAAAAGAAGATATCATAAACCTTTATGAACATCTGATTCCTTTTGATGATTATTATCATGACAGAATAGATAATAATGCCAGAAGTCATTTGAAGTCATTGCTGTCTAATCCAAATCAAACCTTGCCTGTTATTAATGGTAAAATTAGTTTGGGTACATGGCAGAGCATATTTTTTGTAGAATTGGATGGACCAAGAAAGAACAGGTGTATTGACATAACAATTATTTTATGAAAAAAAAGGTTTTAGTGATTATGATGAAAGCAATAATTTTAAATTCAGGAATGGGTTCAAGATTAAAGGAATTGACAAAAAACGTTACAAAATCAATGGTAAAAATAAATGATAACGAAAGCATATTTTCAAAAGCAATGAACGTTTTGTTAAACTATGACATCGACGAGTTCATTATCACAACAGGATATCTGAATGATGTTCTTGAAGATTATGCAAAAGAGACATTTCCTGATGTTAATTTCACATTTGTACATAACCCTGTATATGACTCAACAAACTACATTAAATCCATAGATTATATAAGGGATGACATATCGGATGATTTGTTTTTACTTCATGGGGATTTGATATTTGACAGGGAAGTAGTTGACATGTTATGTGATTGCGAGGAATCATGTATGGTTGTGGATTCACAAAGCGAAATTCCCGAAAAGGACTTTAAGGCAAAAATCGAGGGAGATTATGTAAAAAAGGTAAGTGTCAACTACTTCGGTGATGATGCACTTGCCTGTCAGCCATTATATAAGCTCAATAACAAGGACTGGTGCTGCTGGAAAGAAAACATTAGAAAATTCTGTGAAAATGACAATACAAATGTTTATGCAGAAGAATCATTAAATGAATTATTAGATAATCAAATAAAAATAAAAGGTATTGATATTAAAGGATACTATTGTTCAGAAATAGACACAAAAGAAGATTTAAATAACTATAAAAAATATTCTGGTGAGATAAATGACTAAGGTATACACAGCAATAAGTGCGGATATTTTACATCACGGACACATTAACTTAATTAAAAAGGCAAGTGAATATGGGGATTTAACAGTAGGAGTTTTAACAGATGAAGTTATAGCCACATATAAACGTCTGCCAGTACTTGATTTTGAAGAAAGATGTTTTATCATAGAAAACATCGCGGGGGTAAAGGAAGTCATACCACAGACCACACTGGACTATACTGATAATCTAAGAAAACTCAAACCGGATTATGTGGTTCACGGTGACGACTGGACAAACAACAATCTTAAGGAAACACGTGCAAACGTTATTGAAACCTTGAAAGAATGGAATGGACAATTGGTTGAAATTCCATACACAAAAGGGGTAAGCATAGACAAACTCAACGATGCAGTAAAAACTGCAAGTGCAATGCCGGAAATCAGAAGGGCAAAACTTAAAAAGCTATTGGAACTCAAACCAATAGTAAAAACCATGGAAGCACATAACGGATTAAGTGCTTTGGTAGTGGAAAATGCAAAGGTTGTCAAGGACGATAAAATAGAATCATTCGATGCAATGTGGCTATCAAGTTTAACCGACAGTACGGCAAAGGGTAAACCCGACATAGAGCTTGTGGACATGACTTCTCGTCTAAAAACAATTGACGAGATAATGGAAGTAACCACAAAACCTATCATCCTCGACGGGGATACCGGTGGAGAAATTGAACACTTTGTTTTCAATGTAAAAACACTTGAAAGAATAGGAGTTTCAGCAGTAATCATTGAAGATAAAATAGGTCTTAAGAAAAATTCACTCTTCGGAACAGAAGTAGAACAAACACAGGATTCCATAGAACACTTTTGCCAAAAAATCTCCTCGGCCAAGAAAGCATTGACCACAAAGGATTTCATGATAATAGCAAGAATAGAATCATTAATCTTAAAACAGGGAATGGACGATGCCATGACAAGAGCCAAAGCATTTGTTGAAGCAGGAGCCGATGGAATAATGATTCACAGCCGTGAAAAGGAACCTGATGAAATATTTGAGTTCTGTGAAAAATTCAGAGAATTCACACAGGATGTTCCATTGGTTGTTGTGCCAACATCATTCAACAAAGTATATGAAGACGAATTTGCAAGACGTGGAGTCAACATAGTAATTTATGCAAATCAATTAATCAGAAGTGCTTATCCTGCAATGATGGAAACTGCAGAAACAATTCTTAAAAACAACAGATGTTATGAAGTTGACGAGGCCTGTTTGCCTATTAAGGAAATATTAACATTAATTCCCGATGAATAAAAAAAATGGACAAGTGATGATAAATGATAAAAGTTAATGAATTCGAAGATTTACTCAAGAAAAATAATGTGGGCTTTTATACGGGAGTGCCTGATTCTCAATTAAAATCATTTTGTGATTATATAGAAGACACATATGGCATAAGCGATAAACACATCATAGCTCCAAATGAAGGAAATGCAGTGGCATTGGCCAGCGGATACCATTTATCCACCGGAAATTACGCTCTGGTGTACATGCAAAACTCCGGTCTGGGTAATGCTGTAAATCCAATTACGTCATTAACCGATCCTAATGTATATAACATTCCCGTAGTTTATCTAGTGGGATGGAGAGGACAACCGGGAGTAAAGGATGAACCACAACACGTAAAACAGGGAGCAATAACTCCTGATTTACTGGAACTTTTGGATATAGATTATGAAATCCTAACCGAGGATACTCAAATCGAAGATATTGAAGAATTGTTTAAAAACAGTTTTGCTCCTAAGTTATCCGAAGGAAAAAGCGTTGCATTTGTAGTTTCAAAAGGGGCTTTTGAATCATTTAAAACAGAAAAATCTAACGAATATACATTAACAAGGGAAGATGCAATAAAAGTCATTATCGATAACCTGAGCCTGGATGATATTGTAGTTTCAACAACAGGAAAATCATCAAGGGAACTCTTTGAATATAGGGAAGAAAAGGGACATGGTCATAGCAATGACTTTTTAACAGTTGGTTCCATGGGTCATTCATCAACAATAGCACTGTCCATTGCCTTGAATAAACCACAAAAAAAGATAGTATGTTTTGACGGGGACGGTGCAATACTTATGCATATGGGATCAATGGCAATGGTCGGTTCAAAGTCTCCTGCAAACTATTTCCATGTTCTCTTCAACAACTGTGCCCACGAGACCGTAGGTGGACTTCCTACAATAATGGGTGACATAAACATAGGTGAAATAGCAAAAAATTGCGGATACAAAAATGTTGTTCATGCATCAAGTGCCGAAGAACTCAATGATGTTCTACCATCATTCCTAAGTCAGGAAGGTCCTGTTTTGCTTATAGTTGATGTGAGCATAGGTTCAAGAAAGGATTTGGGCAGACCTACAACAACACCTGTTGAAAATAAACTTGCTTTCATGAAAAAACTGGACGAATAAAAAAAATAAAAAATGAGTTGAGATATATGGATTGGGTATTCAATGTTCCTATAAAATTCTATGAATATGATGTAAATGACTTGAAGATACGATTAAATGAAGAGTTGAATCAACCGAATGTTGTATTCATAGCAAGTAAACGTTTAATTGAAACAAATAATTTGGAGGAAATTTTAGACAAGTATTCTGATAACATCATCCTATTTGATGAAAGTCTTAAAAGTCTTGACACTCACCTGATTTGCGACTACTTCAAAAGAATTACACAAAAACCAGAACTGATTATTGCAATAGGTGGAGGAACTTCAATCGATTTTGCAAAATGCATTTCTGCACTCTATGACTACAGTACAAATGGAGAAATTACGGTTGAAGAGGTAATTGATCTGATTACTTCCAAAAAATATTTGGAAAATGAAAATTACATTCCGATAATAGCTTCATCAACCACCGCAGGAACGGGATCTGACTGTACAAAATGGGCAACAGTATGGGATTATGACAACACCAAAAAATATTCCGTTGATGCAGATTACCTTTATCCAACTGAATCATGGCTTGTTCCAGAACTGACATTAACCCTGCCTGAAAAACTGACATTGTCAACAGCACTGGATGCTTTATCACATGCATGTGAAGCCTATTGGTCAGTTTCAACCAACACAATCGTTCAGCAGTTGAGTCGTGATGCAATATCACTCATTGTGGAATATCTTCCAAAGGTTTTGGGGGACATGTCAAATTTATCCTACCGTAAAAAGGTTTATCAGGGTGCATTTTTTGCAGGACTGGCCTTTTCAAATACAAGGACAACAGCATGTCATTCCATCAGTTATCCTCTCACATTACTTTATGGAATTCCACACGGTTTGGCAGTAAGTTTAACTCTCTCTGAAGTATTGAAAGAAAACAGGGATTATATTCCTGATTTTGAATTGTTCCTGGATTCATGGAATGCAGAATCTGTCGAAGACATCAGCAAATGGATTGATGAAGTATCTGATGGAATTCAGCTTCTAAAACTATCGGAATTTGGAGTTAAAGAGGAAGAAATAGATGACATCATTAAATTAACATTTACTGGTGGCCGTATGGATAACAATCCGATAGTATTTGATGAAGATCAGGTTAAAAATATATTAAAAAGAGTTTATTAAATAACCTTCATCACTCTTTCTTTTTTTCATTATTTTTTTGTTCAACCAATTCGAACATATATTTTTCTATGCTTTCTATTTCGAATTTTAGCAGGGACTTTAGATATGTATTGTCTTCCTCATATTTTGAACAGGAAGCTTTTAAGGTTTCAATTTCATTTTTAAGGGAATCATTTATTTCATTGAGTTTGTTTTTTTCGTCTTCAAGGGAAGTGTCTTGGTTAAGTTTTTCCAGTTCTTCTTTTTGTTTTTTGTTTTCGTTTTTTAGTCTTTTGATTTCTTCAACCTGTTCCCTATTGCTTTTTTCAAGTTTTTCACAGTTTGTTTTATAATACTGATAGCTGTTGCTTTTATTTAAAATCATATCTGATATTTTCTTTAAAACCATAAAATTACCTCGTAGTAGTATTTTATCCCCTAAACATTAATTATATTCCTTTCTGTACCAACATAACTTTTCCACAATTTCGTTCACACTTAGTGTTTCGTGTTCGTTTATTTTAATGGGAACGTTTTTTATATCCTCATAGTTGTTGTTTTTATTTTTCCAGTAATTAATCTGATAATCCTTGTAAGCATTTTCGTCATCTAATGGAATGTTCATGATTTCCATAAGAATATTGTAATCGTTTTTGTTTTCAAAATATTCTTTTTCACGGTTTAAAATACCCAGTGATTCAAACCATTCACTCCTCAACTTTTCAAAAAGTGAATAGGCCAGTGGTTCCCTTAACGTTTCAAAATTCCATATGCAACTGAGTAATGCATAATTCACGAATTGCCTTTCGTATTTGTCGTAAATGTTCATGTTGATTAGTTCTTCCTTGACTTTCATCAGTGCATGATAGAAACAGTCCCATGATAGTTCTCTTGTGTTTGAAAGGGATGTTGACACGTTTACCCTTTGGTTATACAAGGCCTTTTCGAGTATGGTGATTCTGTTTGCCTTTAATAATGAAACAAATACGAAGTACATGTCGTTGGTTGTTCTTATCTCTTGGAATTTAAGATTGTAGTTTAAAACAAAACTTCTTTTGTAAAGCTTGTCCCATGCCCATCCACGAATATCCTTGAAAATGTTGGAGCTTATGTCGTTTCTGTTGAACACATCTTTTTTTGGCAGAAATTTCTTTTTAATTGCGTTGGTGTTTATTTCCCTTGTTTTTGTAATGTTGTCATATGTATATGACTCAAACATACAGATATCCGCATTTTCCTTTGTAATCTTTTCATAAGCCAGTTTCAGCATGTCTTTTTCAAAAAAGTCATCGGCATCTAAAAATGAAAGATACTCTCCCATGGCCAGGGATATGCCCTTGTTACGTGCAGCGCCTGCACCTTTATTTTCCTGGCTGTGGATTTTAATTCTGTTGTCCTTTGCTTTGTATTCCTTCAGTATTTCCAGGGAGTTGTCTTTTGATCCGTCATTTATACATATTATTTCTATTTCCCTCAGACTTTGATTCAAGAGTGAATCCAAACATTCCCTTAAGTGTTTTTGACTGTTATACACAGGAAGAATTACAGATACCTTAATCTGACTTAAGATTTCCCTGTAATAGAACTCTTCGGGATCTCTCATAATCCAGTAAATTTCATTTATCTGTCTTAATGAAAAAAGGGATGTGTCAAGTTCTCCCTTCTGATTGCTTTGATTAAATTCCTTTGAAATAATGTTAAGATACTCTTTCTTGTTTTCCTTAGCAATTCTGGAGAGGGTGAATAAATAGTTGTGGTACTGTTTTAAACTGTAAACATCCAAAAAGTCTTCTTTAATAGCATTTTTCTCAAGAAAATCATATATTAACTGATATTCCCTGTTTGCACACATCATTTTTCCGGAATCATTTACTGAAGAATCAGGATTGTCTCTGCGATTCATATAAAATGCATCATTTAAGTACATTGTTTTATCGGCATATACGTTAGCCTTAAACCAGAATCCATTATCCTGAAAGGATGCTCCCGGAGTTTCAAAGTGTCGGATACAGTTTTTTTGCAGGAAATCTCTTTTATAAATTCCACACCATGTGTTCATGATAAAAGTAAAGCAGTCATGATTTTCTCTGGGACAAATGATTTTGTTGTAATTTTCATCCTTAAATGCTATCTTGTTAAATGTTTTTTCAAGATAATCCTTTCCACGGTGGAATCTGTAGAAGTTACTTTTCACGAAATCCAGGTCATGTTCCTTTGCCACGGAATATAACCTTTCAAACATTTCCGGCAAAACGTAATCATCACTTTCAATGATTCCAATGTATTCCCCGCTTGCCATGTCCATACCAAGGTTCATCACATGACCATAGCCGGCATTGTCCTTGTTGATTATTCTGATTCGTTTATCCCTGGATGCATAGTCCTTTAATATGTTAAGGGAATTGTCTGTTGATCCATCATTGACACATATTATTTCTATGTCTTGAAGTGTTTGACTTATGGCACTGTCCAAACATTCTTCAAGGTACTCCTCCACATTGTAAACCGGGATGATGATTGATACCTTAACGTTCTCATTGCTCTGGTTGAAGTTAATTAATTCATGAATGGGAACCTTATTTAATGTTTTGTTTTTTTCTTGTTCAAATTTCTGGTAAGTCATACTTATACTCCATAAAACTATTCTAAAACTCTTTATACAATTTATTTGTCCCTTATTATTTCACATATTCTTTCTGCAATTTTGTTCATTCCATAATCGCTGTAATGTGAGTTATCAACAGAAATAAAATCGTAGTCCTCTTCATTAAAAAGTTTTCTCTGATTGATTATGTATGTGTTGTCCCCGTTTTCTTTGGCATGTTCATAAGTATTTGTCACAATCTCGTCAAAGTCGTCATAGTCTCTCCAGTTGTTAAAGGATTCCGAGGTCATGAGAATTATCTTAGTGTCAGGATGATATTTTCTAATGTTTTTATAAAATTCTTCATGGGTTTTTCTAAAATAATCGGTTGTATAAGCGTTTCTTGTATAATCAATTACAATACATTTGGCATTTAATTTTCCTATGAATTTTGCAATGGTATCTGTACCCTTACAACAAGATGAAGCGGAAATATTTATGATGTCGTTGTTCATTTTCTTGCTAACAAGGTTTGGAAAACTGTTTCCACTATGTGAAGCTGCAGCTCCCTGTGTCACGGAGTTTCCGTAAAAAATTATTGGCAGCATATTTTCTTCAGGGTAGTCAATAGGTTCCACAATGCTTCCTTTGTCGATTCCCATATACATTTCTTCGATTGTGTTGTAATTTGGCAGGAAGATGCATAATTTTCCATTCGCCGGTACGTACACACTTTCAGCAAATAGATCATAACCGTTTCCAGGTGCAAAAACAGTTCTGTGATCATATTGGTCTCCTACTAGGTTATACACGTCAAAACCGAAGGAACCCCAGTTAACCATTTTCAGAACGCTGTACTTTCTTTTGAGTTTGATTTTGAATATTATTCTCTTGGAATTGGTGAAGAACCTTAATCTGACACCGCAAGATGCACTGTGATAGCTTTTCATTTCCCTGATTGCTCCGGCATCAAAGTTGTTCATTTCTTCTCGTGCTTGTGTGGGAAATTTACAGAAATCCAGTCTTTTGTTTGTTATACTTAGAGTTCCATAAAATAACTCCGGATAATCAAACAAATCCAGGTATTCTATGTTTTCTTCATCATAATTTTTTAAGGGATCTGAAATCTTGTCTAAATACTCCATCTTTAAAAACTCCCTAAAATTTCTTCCATTATCATGTCAACGACAATTTCTTCCATCTCTTTATAGATCATTATGTTTCCTGTATCATTGATAAACTTGTCACTAAAAGTGCAAAGATCCTTGTTTTCAGAATTAAATATGAATGAAATATCCAGTAACTCCAGGTTGTTTGATGAAATTTCATTTTTCAACAGTTTTTCAAGATTTTTCTTTTGTTCTTCCGTATAATTTGAAATAGAGTACCAACAGATTATTCTGTTACAAAAACCTTTCATTATATTAATTGTTTTAATCAGATATTCGTTTAACAGGATTTTATCTTGACTGTAATTGTCCACTTCTATAATTCCTACATTGTATTTGGGAAAATTCTCCCTTTTGAGATATTCATAGGTTCTCTTAAGAAAATCATTTTCAACAAAGGAGATGTTATCGATGTTCGCATTTGTTTTTCTTCCCAATATATTAGAAAACATTAGGCTGGTTGTTGTACAGCCCATACCATAACTGTACATTCCTCCGGCAATTAAAATGTTCAACTCATTATCGTCCCGGATAATTGTTCCCGTGGTATTTTCAGGCAATGCAATTTCTAATTTTGACAGATTGCTTAAAATAGGCCCATAGATTAGTACTTCATATTCTTCTCCCTCATTGATGATGTGGGTCATGTTTACGCTGGTATCATATCTTGTAGTATATGCATCAACATTATACCAAGTTTTACCGTCAATATTTCTATATAACACCATTAAGCCTTCCTGTGCCGACAGACCTACATGGGGAAAGTATCCTCTGGCTATGTTTTCAACATCAAAATTTATTTTAAACACTCTTGCGTTTGTTTTGAATTTGAAAACCTGATGCGTTGAGGATTTCTTATCAGATAATAAATTTAATATCATTATATTTTACACCTGTTATTGATCGTTGTTTTCTCTATTATACTCTGTGAATATTTTTTCATAGAGTTCTGGGAAGTTATTTAAAATGTTTTCTAATTGTTTGTCATTATGGGTTTCATTATATGACCATAACGTGTCTTTATTGAATAGTATGTCCCTTGCGGGATTGACATAAGTAATCTCACTTATATTATTCTTAACCACGCGTGTTTTGGTATCGTTTAGCAATGCCATGGACCAGAACCATATGTCATCCCCCGTAGGACATAGTTTATCATATAAATCAGTATCAAATACTTTTTTGTTTAATGAATGGGGCGGGAATAAAACGCCTCCTCCTGTTGTAAAAAAGTTCAGATATCCTTCATTTTCCTCGTTGGTTAATATTTTCCAGTCAAGGTATTTCTTAATTTTATTGCCGTCAAAGGCTATTTTACGACAACGATGGGCTAATATGTTATGAGGATACATTTCGTGTTCTTCATAAAGTTTCTTTAACCAGTCAGCCGGATAAAACAAATCATCATCTGCAGTAACAATAATACATTCGGGATATTCCTGCAGTACCGGAATCAGCTTTTTGTATGATTTGGTAATGTCACACCATTTAATAGTCAATCCATTCTCTTTGAACTTTGTCAGTTCTCTTGGCAAATCCATTTCTTTATTGGGAAATTCACTTGTAGCCAACCATAAAATAAGTTCATCCGGTTTCACCTGCTGATTCAAAAGGGAATAAATTGTGAATTCAAGCTCTTTGATTCTTTTTGGATATGAAGTTAATGAAACAATAAGTGGAACACTTCTTTTTTTCCTGTTTAAACCAAATTCATCAAAGTCTTTAATCCTTTCCTTTACCTCATATTTATTTATTGACAAGGGTTGCCAAATATCGGGATTTACCTTAATATTTCCCTCGTTGATTCCTCTGTTGATAAAGTAGGTCAATGGATTTTCATCACCAACATTAGGGTTTGAATCTTTATAATATGATGTGTTGAATGATTTGCACGGATTCAAGTTCAAAGAATAGCCTACATAGATGTAATGTAATAACGGATCTATTGGAGGTATGGTTTCAAACTGGTTAAGGTAATATTCCTCATCAAAAAGGTCATTTTCCTTTATTTTTCTATAAGCTTCAAAATTTTCAAAGTTTTCTTCATTCATTTCCGCGGAAATTTTTTCAAGAATCTTCATATTTTCTTCTTTGACAGTATTTTCATCCTTGAAAATTTTATAAAATATCTTTTTAAAGAAAATCTTTATTTTAGAATCCTGACCGAAACCTTTCATATTACTATGTTGTTTATGATATATGATAAATTTTTTTAATATGGAACTTTTTCGTATAACATGATTTACCTATTCAAAAGTTGTATATAATATGTATTCTCATATATTAATTAACGATAAATGAGTATGTATCACTATCATACTAATTTCTATGTGGTGGAGAAAACAATGGTTAAACTTTCAATTATCATGCCGGTATTTAATGCATCAAAATTTTTAAACATGTCATTAAAGAGCATATTAAATCAGACATTCAATGATTATGAGGTTATTTGTGTCAATGATGGCTCTACCGACAATTCATTGAATATTTTGGAAAAATTTGCAAAGGATCATGATTGCATTAAAATATTCTCCATCACAAATTCAGGTGCGGGAAAAGCACGTAATTTTGGAATGAAAAAGGCTGAAGGGGATTATCTGGCATTTTTGGATGCTGATGATATCTTTCTTGACAACCATGCATTAGAAAAAATGATGGACACTGCAGTTAAGAATGATGCAAATATGGTTGCCGCAAATTTAAAAAGAATCAAACAGGATAGCACACTTGAAGAAAATTATGACTTTGAAAACACATTGTTTGCTTATTTTAATAAAGAGGATGTTATCAGGCCTGAGGAATACGGAATACCATGGGCCTTTTATAAGAACATCTATAAAAAAACATTTGTAACGGAAAACAACATTTCCTTTCCTGATTTGAAAAGAGGTCAGGATCCGGTTTTTCTTGCCAGCATTTTAACCAGGATTAAAAAGATATTTGTTGTTCCCGTTGATTTGTACGGATATAATCATTCCGTTTCCGGTGGAGTAAATGTTAAGTTAAACAGTTATGATAAGAAAAATGATTATATTCAACATTTTGTTGACACATTCCAGATACTTGAAAAAAAAGGTTTTGAATTGGTCTTATCCGACTATAAAATGGAATTTGTTAATTATCTTATTTTCAGACAGAATCTCCATGACGAGGATATTAATAAGATTGTCCGGAATTTATTTGAAGGCACAGACATCTTTGAAGAAGGGGATTATGGTTACATGATTCTGGATTTGATACTTAATCCTGTAAAAAATGTTGATGACCAATACGATACTATAAAAAGGTTCCTCTTTGAAGAAAGTATGCTGGAAGATAATTTTATCGATCTGGACAGATTAAAAGATTTTGTTAGCATTTCAAAAGATCATGATGATGCCGAATTCATCAAAGGATCATTCAATCAAATTAAGCAGATAGATGATTATACTTTTGAGGAAAAACTTTCAGTATATAGGCGTGTAGGAAAACTTAAACATGAGATAAATAATTTCATACATTCAAATGATACGATACTCAATTCTAACAGCTGGAAAGTAACAAGTTTCCTACGTTCCATAAAACATAAAATGTGATGTGATGAATATGTACGATGTTTCAGTAATTATGTATGTAAAAGATTCCCAAAAATATCTGGAGGAATCATTAAACAGTATTATTCATCAATCACTCGAAAGCATGGAAATAATATTCCTTTACGAAAAATCATGTGATGCTTCACTTAACGTTTTAAAGGCTTTTTCAAAGAAATATCCCAACATGCAGATTAAAGAGGTTGATACTTTTTCTACTAAAGAGATTCTTGAATCAATAAAAATGGCTGATGGGGAATACCTGTTATTTGTTGACTCATTCAACATAATCAAGGAGGATATTCTCAGGAAATTCCATAACAAAATCAAAGAGGATCAGTCTGATGTCCTGTTATTTGGATTGAATGATTCGGTGGAAGATAAGGTTATAAAAAGAATATTCCAATTGGTTGGAAATAATGCATTCGCACCCTCCAAAATCAGGGAATACTTATTGGATACTCAACAGACATTGTACAATAAAATATTCAGGAAATCTTACCTGGTTAAAGAGCTTGACTTATATGACATGTTTGTTCAAACACCGGATAACATTTCGATACTTTCATTATTGAACTCTCAAAAAATTTCATTAATGGATGAATCATTGTATGAAACTGATAACCCTTCAAAGATAGTTGTGGATGACAGGTCTTTTGCAGAATATGTGGATTCACAAAATATATTCCTTAACCTGCTTAATAAAGGAGAATACAGTGATTACAGGATAAATGGCATTAACCGGAAATTTTCCGATATCATTGACTTATACGGCGAGGTTCCGGTCCGATATAAAAAGGCGTCATATGATACGCTGAGAAATTACTGTTTAAACTATTTAAAACAAAAAGAGAATAATCTTGAATTATTCACGGATACAAACAGGAAATCTTTTGAACAGATAATCATATCCGAAAGTGTAGAGGAATATGAATTGTTAAAAAAGGTCAACGAAGAGAAAAAATCCGTTAATTTCATGAGAAGATATGAAAAGATAATCAGTGTGGAACATAAAAAAATTAAGAATTTCAATGATAATCTTAGAAATTCACGTAGTTGGAAATTAACAGGCATATTTAGATTAAGAAATAAGTTATAGTGATTGTAATGGTTAAAGTTTCTGTTGTTGTAGCAGTTTATAATGTTGAGGATTACTTGGATGAATGTTTAAATTCCTTGATAAATCAAACGTTAACTGATATTGAGATAATTTGTATAAATGATGGATCCAGTGACAATTCTCTGGAAATACTGGAGAGATATGCCCGAAAGGATTCCAGGATAAGGGTATATTCACAGGAAAATCAGGGACATGCAGTGGCCACCAACGTGGGGATGACTCATGCAACAGGGGATTACCTGTACCTGATGGATTCTGACGACATGATTAAGGAAAACACGTTAAAGATGGCCTATGATAAAGCAATAGAAACTGATGTGGATTTTGTCATATTCAAGGCAATCAACTATGATAACGATGAAGAAAAATACTTTGAAACATTATCATACAGTATGGAAGAGGTTCAAAACAAAGTCAAGGATGAAATATTCAATTATGATGACATCAAGGACCTGATATTTACTCTTTCAGTAACGCCATGGAGCAAGTTATATAAAAGAAGTTTAATCACGGATAACAACATAGTATTTCCCGAAGGTTTAATATTTGATGACAACATATTTTTCTGGGAAGTCTTTTTTAACTCAGAAAGAATTTCATTTTTGAACGAATTTCTTTTCATCAGACGTTTTTACTCCAGTTCATCAACCCATAATGGTGATTTAAGATTTCTGGATTCCATAAAAATTAACGATTTGATATGGGAAATATTTAAGAAATATGATCATTTTGAATATCATAAAAGAGAATTGTATAATTCCAAAGTTTCATCCATATACAACAGGTTTACAAAAATCAGGGTAGAATATAAAAATGTTTTCTTCCAGGAAATGAAAAAATCATTCATGACAATACTGGAAAATGAAAAGCTCTTTGATGATTTTATGAGTAACTTAAATGATTTTAATAGAAATGTTTTTATCCAGGTATTAAGTACGGACAACAGCAGGGATTTTAATCTGCTTAGAAAAACATACAGTTCAATATTGAAGGCAGGGGGAAATTAGGATGAAACGTGAAAATCCGCTAATATCTATAATACTTCCCTCATATAATGTTAAAAATTATGTAAAACAATGTATTGAAAGCGTAATGAATCAGACATTAACTGATATTGAAATTATCTGTGTGGATGCAGGAAGTGATGATGGAACATTGGATATCCTCAAGGAATATGCTCAGGAGGATGAAAGAGTAAACGTTTACCTGTCAAACAAAAAAAGTTACGGCAGTCAGGTCAATCAGGGAATATCCCTCGCTAAAGGGGATTATATTTCCATTGTTGAAACCGATGACTACATAAAAGAGAATATGATGGAGTCATTATATGATTTAACCCAGTATTCAACTGTCGACGTTGTTAAAGGTAACTTTTATCATGTCTATGATAACGGAGAAAAACTGGAATTGGACAGGGCAAAAAGAAAACTTCAAACAGACAAAACATTCACTTTGGGACAACACCCTATTTTTCTGGAGGGTCATCCTTCCATATGGGCTGCAATCTACAGAAGGAAATTTTTACAGAATAACTCAATAAAGTTTCTTGAAGAGGAAGGTGGAGCATGGGTGGACAATCCGTTTTTCATTGAAACGGCAATAAAGGCACAAACGATAGTTTACACAGATACTCCTTATTACTATTACAGGGAAGATAACATAAAATCATCTTCAAATGATTTAACAGATTTAAGCATACCTTTAAAAAGAATAAGTGACATGTTTGATGTATTGGATCAATCAGAATATAAGGATAACGTCACCATAAGGGAAATGTTGTACAGACGTCTGTTACGTTATGTGGAAATTATCATGGAAAATGAGGATGATTACACAAATTATGATTACGACACATGCAAATCATTCAACAGGGCATTACAAAACATTGACAAAAATTACGTCCGTAAAAAGTTTAGCAACGAACAAAAAAAGTTATATTACAAGTTAGCTTCACCATTAATTCTAGTCAGGTTTAAGATGGATAATTTGAACTAGCTTTATTTTTTTTTATTTAATTCTTTTTTTCACTATTTTTTTTAAGAAAAATTATATTCTATTTTATACAGATATAATAATATAGTCTGATATTATATTATTTTTGAAAAACTTATCATTTTCATTTTTAATATTTAATAATCTAGAAAAATGTATTTATAATCATATTAAGGAGATATTTTTTAAATGAGTAGTAATGAAATTCCAAAAGATTATGATCATACAAATGAAGAGAAATTGCAAGATTTATGGCAAAGTGAGAACACCTACAGATTTATAGGTGACGGAACAAAACCTACATACATTATTGATACACCACCACCATATCCAACAGGTAAACTTCACATGGGTCACGTTTTAAATTGGGTATACATGGATATCATCGCAAGATATAAAAGAATGAACAATTTTGATGTGCTTTTCCCTCAGGGATGGGATTGTCACGGTCTTCCTACAGAGGTTAAAGTTGAAGAAATTCATGAAATTAAAAAGAATGATGTTCCAAGGGAAACATTCAGAGATTACTGTATTGATTTAACCCATGAAAACATTGAAAAGATGAGAAAACAAATGAGAAGTATGGGTTATTCACAGGATTGGACACATGAATACATTACGATGCTTCCGGAAAACAAAAAAAGAACACAACTGTCATTCCTTAAATTATATGATGAAGACATGATTTATCAGGATATTCATCCTATTAACTGGTGTCCACGTTGTGAAACTGCAATCGCATTTGCAGAGGTGGAATACAAGGACAATACCACAAAACTCAACTATGTTAACTTCCCTGCATCAGATGGATCAGGTAATGCAACCATTGCAACAACAAGGCCTGAACTTTTATGTGCATGTGTTGCAGTTGTGGTACATCCTGAAGATGAAAGATACACACAACTACATGGAAAAACTGTTACACTCCCTATTTATAACAGAGAAGTAACAATTATTACTGATGAATCAGTGGATCCTGAATATGGTACCGGTGTTGTAATGATATGTACATTCGGGGATAAAACCGACGTTGAATGGGTTACAAGATACGATTTGGATGTAATCAATGCAATAAGTGAAAACGGACTGATGCTTGAAGTAGCCGGTAAATACGAAGGCATGACCATAAAAGAATGTAGAAAAGCAATTATAAACGACCTTAAAGAAGAAGGATTCCTTATCAAACAGGAAGATGTTGACCAGAACGTAGGTCTTTGCTGGAGATGTAAGACACCAATAGAAATCATGACCAAAAAACAATGGTTTGTAGCAGTAACAAAAATGCAGGAAGACATTGTTGAACAGGCAAAAAGCATGAGATGGATTCCTGGACACATGTACCAGAGACTGGAAAACTGGGCAACAAGCATGGACTGGGACTGGTGTATATCAAGACAAAGAATCTTTGCAACACCGATACCTGTATGGTACTGTGATGAATGTCATGAAGTAGTATTGCCAAGTGAAGAGCAATTACCAATAGATCCTACCATAGACCAACCTGATCATGCATGCAGTTGCGGATGCAACAGCTTCACACCAGAAGAAGACGTTCTTGACACATGGATGGACAGTTCAATCACTCCATTGACAGTAGCTGACTGGCCAAATCCCGGATGGGAAAAGGTATATCCATCCACACTAAGACCACAGGGACATGACATTATCAGAACATGGGCTTTCTATACTATTATGAGATGTTATGCATTAACCGGAGAAAAACCGTTCGATGAACTGGTAATTAACGGTATGGTATTTGGTGAAGACGGACATAAAATGAGTAAATCACTGGGAAATGTAATTGCACCGGAAGAGGTAATCACCGAATATGGAGCAGATGCATTAAGGCTATGGAGTGCAAACAGTGTACCTGGTTCAGACGTACCATTCGGATGGAAAGACATCAAGCACGCTTACAAGTTCTTAAGGAAATTCTGGAACGCATTCAGATTCATCAGCATGCACCTGGATGAAAACGTGCCTGAAAACTTAACAGAAAACAACATCATAGATCAATGGATATTATCCAAACTCAACAGATTAAACCAGAATGTCACACAGGCATTTGAAGAATATAACTTTGCAAATGCTGAACAGGCAATTTATGACTTTGTATGGCATGATTTCTGTGACGAATACATTGAAGCTGTAAAATACAGGCTGTACGAGGATACAACATCAACACAGGATGCAAAATACACACTTAAAAAAGTAATAGAAACAGTACTTGCACTTATGGCACCAATAACACCGTTCTTTGCTGATGAGGTAAGTGGTTATCTTGGAAACACATCCTACGAATTACATAACGGAGGATGGCCTGAAGTTGAAGAAAACATGATAAGTGACGACATTGAACTTATTGGAAGCTACGCTGTGGATGTTATAGATGAGTTAAGAAGATACAAATCTTCACATGGAATTCCTTTAAATCAACTATTGAACACGGTAAACATTTACACGGAAGATGTTGAAAAGGTTAACCTAACAATCGATGATATTAAAAACACTAATAAAGTGGATAACATCACGGTTCAAAACGGAAAACCGGACTTACATGAAAAAGTTAAGTTAATCGAACCGGTAATGAGTAAAATCGGTCCGGAATTCAAACAAAACGCCAAAAAAATCATAGACTTCATAGCAAACACTGATCCTGAAACAATTATGGAAGAATTGAATTCAACCGGTCAGGTCAAAGTGGACGATGTTGCATTTACAAAAGACCATATCACAACAGAATCAGATCTTGTAAGTAAAACAGGAGAAGTTGTAGACATTATTCAAACGGAAAATTATGACATATTACTGGAAGTTCAACAATAGAACTTCTTTTACTACTCATTTTACATATTTTTTTTATGGAGACTTTTTTATGGACTTGAAAGTTGAAAAGGTTGAAAAAATCTCGGGATGTATAAAAGCTCCTGCATCAAAAAGCTATTCTCACAGAGCATTTATTGCTGCAGCACTGGCCGAAGGTGAATCTATTTTAAGAGATCCCTTGTATAGTGAAGATACCCTTGCAACACTTGAGGCATGTGAACAGTTGGGTGCTCTTTTTCAAAGATATCCTGACAAATGTATTGTACAGGGTACTGCCGGTTATATAAGAACTCCCGAAAACATTATTGACGTGAAAAATTCAGGAACAAGCGTAAGAATTCTCAGCAGTGTGGCTGCAATTGCACCGAGGGCTAATTTCACAATATTCACCGGTGATGAGTCATTAAGAAAAAGACCAATGCAGGATTTAATAGATGCACTGGAGAACTTGGGAGTACAGATATACTCTTCACAAAGTAATGGAACTCCTCCTATAATAGTTAAGGGAGGATTTGATGGTGGAGAAACTGATATAAATGGAAGCGTAAGCAGTCAGTTTATTTCATCAATCATCATGGCGGCACCATATTCTAAAAAGCCAGTTACACTCAATGTTCGTGGAACTTTCGTATCAAAACCATATGTTAACATGACATTATCCGTTATCAGCAAATTCGGAATTAATTTTGAATATGACACCACTAATCAACCGGAATACTCTTCATATTACATAGAACCACAGAAATATGAATGTGCTGATTATACTATTGAAGGAGATTATTCATCAGCATCATATATTCTGGCTGTTGCAAGTATGATTCCATCAGACATAACTATAAAAAATCTTTACAGAGATTCAATGCAGGGCGATAAATTAATCGTTGACATAATCAGAAGGATGGGAGCAAACGTAGAAGTCAATGAATCAGAAATTCATATTCAAAGTGACGGAAAACTTAAGGCATTCGATGTGGACTTATCCGATGCACCGGATTTATTACCAACTGTAGCGGTTTTGATGGCTCAGGCTGAAGGAACATCCAGGATTACGGGTGTTGAACATGCAAGATTTAAGGAAACCGATCGTGTACACAATTGTGCCCTAGAACTTGAAAATGTTGGAGTTGAAGTGGAGGAACTTCGGGACGGACTCATTATCAGAGGTAATCCTGTTGGTGGAAACGTTGATTCACATATGGACCATCGTATGGTAATGGCTTTTTATGTTCTTGGTTTAAAAATTGGAAATATAAGCATTAAGGATGCATCATGTTATGATGTTTCATTCCCAAATTTCCTGGAAGTAATGAATCAGATTACAGGGTAGGTAATTATTATGGATGAAAGCATGAAAG
>OCVV011344838.1_pt1 | contig 38907 bp, 39 predicted proteins | sample 1539721 | NCBI WGS metagenome assembly OCVV01 (sample SAMN02144230, study PRJEB22623) | gut metagenome | biome: sheep rumen | host: Ovis aries | place: New Zealand | reverse complement strand
TTTTTATATATTATTACGTTTAAGCAGGGCTAATGCAAACTTTAAACTGAATAGTAACAAATTGCATTTTCTTTCTTTATTTCCAATTTCAAAAATACTATGCATATTTTTAAACTTTCTAGCAGAAATAAGCTCTTTTTATCCGTATTTAGTTGTCAATGTGCATAATACTTTTTATTAGAAATTTTACATTTTATATTCTATATATAATTATTATTTTTGTCAATGCTTTTCAAAATTTTTATAGTTTCAAATGTTACTGTTCGGTCTAATTACATTGAAATGCCATTGACTTTTACAATTTTGTTTTGTGCTATTATATTTATTTATATTTTTATTATTATATTTATTATCCTTAACATTTTCATCTCTTGATACTTGTATTACTATTATATTTAATAATTCGCTTATAGTTTTATTGGTACAATTGCAATAATTGTTTTCTTTGCTTATATAATTATGGCATATATTGTTTTTTCTTTTTAATTTCAAATGATAAAATAGGAGATCCACGAAGTATTCTTTTCCACTTACAACTATTTTATATTGATTACCAACAAATGCGAATCCTTTTCCTAATTCAATTAAAACATCTTTAATTTTGTTTATCATTGCATTTTCTATTTCTAATTCTTTGGCTCTTCCTTTTATAGAAATAAAATCAAATAAATATGGATCTTTCATTGTTTGTATTGCCAAATCGCTTTGAATATCTGGTAAAGTTCTTGGAAAATTAGTTACTTTCTCAGCAATGGCTTGTCTTTCATAAACTTTACCATCAATTTGAATTTTTAACATATTTCTTGACCAACCATTTTTGATTGTTTCATCAATATACCATTTTCTTTCTTCAATATCCTTTATTTTATCTAACAAAACAATATTGTGTCCCCACGGAATTTGTGCAACAACCTGTTGCACAAATTCAAAATCATTATATTCCTCTGCAAATTTCCTCATATATTTTAAGTTTCTAACTGAAAAACCTGTTGAATTTGGAAATTCTAATTTCAGATCTATTGATAAATTATCAATAAATTTATTTCCCCATTCACTATTTGCTAATATAATTTTTCCTATATTCCAATACATAAAAATTAATTCTTTATTTACAACTTGCATTGCTTTATATTGTGATTTTGCAATTTCATTTATTACAATTTCTTCTGCTCTATTAAGTATATTATTCATCATTTGCATCCATTTTATTTGATTTTTTACATTTAATTCTTTATTTACATTTTCTTTTTCAGCAATTTGTTTTACTAGCATATCAACTCTTTCTTTACAAATATCATCAATATCTAGTAAATGCCTTGTTAATTCATTTTCAATTAACATTATTGAATATTCTACTTTTTTATTTTCCCTCAAATATCTTGCTCTCATTCTCCCATATTTTCCCACATTGCCTGTTCTTCTTGGTTTTGGTAATACAATATTTGGAATATAGTAATCATTAATTAAAATATATTCAATTCCAGTCCTTTCATCAATATAACTTTGTTTTAATTCTTTATTTTCCATTTATTTCAATCCCTTTCCAATTTTAAATTTCTATAAAACCAAAAAAAGATGATTTTATAAATTTGATTTTTATAAATTCACCTTTTAAATATTCGAAAATGATAAATTGGTTATTGGGAGGAAACTATTGTTATTACTATATTCTGAAATGCCCGCGCGAGTGATTAATATATAAAAATTCAATGAACGCGCAGTTTGGTCAAACTCCAAATTATACAGATCAGACAGATTAACTGTTCTAATTATGAACTTAAATTAGTTTCCATTCATATGATTAGTTTGAGCAGTATTGAATTTATTTAAATCTTCTTAAATAATTTTCCATTCTATCAATAAATTCTTCATTATCTTTAGTTTGAGTCATTTGACTAATAACTTGTTCTGTTACATCTGCAACAGGCATACTGTTCATTGCTTTCCTTAAGGCAAATACTGTTTCTCTTTCTTTCGGTGTTAATAGTAAATCTTCTCTTCTTGTTCCAGATTGATTAATATCAATAGCTGGAAATATACGTCTTTCAGATAACTTTCTATCTAAGCGAACCTCCATATTACCAGTTCCTTTAAATTCTTCAAAAATAACATCATCCATTCTACTTCCGGTATCCACTAATGCTGTTGCTAAAATAGTTAAACTTCCTCCATTTTCAATATTTCTAGCTGCTCCGAAGAATTTCTTTGGTTTATGTAATGCCGCTGGATCGATACCACCTGACAATGTTCTTCCAGATGAAGGAATTACAAGATTGTATGCTCTAGTAAGCCTAGTTATACTATCTAATAATATTACAACATCTTTTCCATGTTCTATAAGTCTTTTTGCTCTTTCTAACACCATTTCGGCAACCTTAACATGGTGTTCTGGGAGTTCATCAAATGTTGAATGGATTACCTGTCCTTTTATAGAGCGTTTCATATCTGTTACTTCTTCTGGTCTTTCATCTATTAACAAAACAATTAATTCAACCTCAGGGTTGTTTTTGCTAATACTATTAGCTACTTTTTTTAGCAAAGTAGTTTTTCCAACTTTTGGTTGTGCTACTATCATTCCTCTTTGACCTTTTCCGATTGGAGACATCAAATCTATAATTCTTGTTGCATAATCTTCAGAACTCGTTTCTAATTTTAGCTTTTCATTAGGAAATATTGGTGTTAACTCATCAAATCTTTTTCTCTTCATGGCTTTTTCTGGATGTTCTCCATTTACTTCACCAACGAATATTAAAGATGGAAATTTTTCACCTTCTCTATATCTTGATATTCCTTTTATAATATCTCCTGTATCAAGTCTAAATCTTCTTATCTGAACCATTGATACATAAACATCTTTATCACTAGATAAAAAGTTATCTCCTCTTAAAAATCCATATCCATCAGGCAATATATCTAAAATTCCCTCAGCTATTTCATCGCCATCAGTAGTTAATTTGTATTCAACTATAGGTTCCCCGTTTTTATCATAGTGTCTTTCCTTTGCAACCTTTTTTTCTTCACCTACTTCAATCTCTTCTTGAATCGAATTATTATTTGTAGATTCTAATACTTGATTCAATACAATTATTAATTCATCTTTTTTTAATTTTGAGATGTTTTTTATATTGTTTTCTTTTGCTAAATCTTTTAATTGTGTTAGAGTTAATTCTTCTAAATTATGCATAAAATACCTCCTATTAATTTATATGATTTTTATTATATTTCTTACTTGGGAATTTAGTTGCGAAAAAAATTCATATTTATTATAACATATTTATTGGAAATTTTAAACAGTTTTTTGCTTTTTTTTACATAAATGTTACCATTCAGATTTTAAATTGTTTTAGCCCTACTTAGGCAATGATTAATATATAAAAATTCAATGAACGCGCAGTTTGGTCAAACTCTAGCCTATACAGATTAGACAGATTAACTGTTCTAATTATGAATTTAAATCGTTTTCATTTGTATGATTAGTTTGACCAGTAAGGAATTTAATTTTTATATATTAATCATTAGTTCAGGCTTTTCAACGTAATTATACTGAACAGTAAACACATAAATAAAAAGAATGTATTTTTTACATTCCTTTATCAATATAAACTCTTTCATTTGGATAGTACATGTCTAACTTTTCTCTGGCTGTTTGTTCAATAAACTCTAAAGAATTTACATCATCTTTTCTTTTTGAAAGTTCTTCCTTATTTTCTTTCTCTTCTTCTATTTTTTGAGAAAGTTCTTCACTATTTTTAGCATATTGATTTAATGTTTTTTGTTGATTTACCAATGTAACAATAACATATATTCCTATTGCTATTATTAATATATTTCTATATATCTTTTTGCTTTTTTTCATAAGTTTCTCTCCAATTCTATTGTTGAAATACAAAATACAGGATAAATACCCTATGTATTTATTTCTACATAAGTTACAAAAATCCTTTTTATATTTTTATTTTTTTACATTATTTTATTATTTTTATTGAATTTATAATTTTTTTGTTATTTTTTGTATTTTGTAATATTACATTTTCGTATGTTTATAATAATAAAAGAAACTGGTTTATGTAATAGTTTTCTTATAGTTTTATAGATAATCTTTAAAGGAGTAAATAACATATATAGTATTCTTGATATAATCTTCTTCGATGTTCTAATTATTGAAACATTAATTTTTATTATATATTTACTGAATAGTAACATATATAATAATATACCTACCGAAATTGCCAAAAACATATATAGGCGAATTTTTCCATTATTATAGACAAATATTGTGTATAAAATTATAATTCCTGTAAAAATCCAAAATATAATATCCTGAATATACGTTACTATATCTCTTGTTTTAAATGACTTTCTTAATATTCTAAAAAAATCAAAAAGTAATCCGAATTGCAACTCCATCTAAAATAAAAATTAAAAATAAGTGGGCTTGATTTGTAACCATTATTATCTCCTTATGTAATTATCTAAAAATCTTACTTATTAAGCTTCCCTTTGTTTTTTCTGATGATTTATTATCACTATAGTTTAAAGATGCTATATCTCCTTCTACAATTACTTCTGATGTATCTATACTTAGTTTATTAATTCTAAGGTTTTCACCTTTTACTGTTAAAAGTCCTAGTTCTGTTTCTAAAATTACAACTTGATCATCAAAACTAAAAACATCTATAACACCTGATATGCTCAATTTCTGTCTATTTTCTAATATTATGTTTTGTATAACACCTGTACTTATTGTTTTCCTTTCATCTATTGTCATAATCTTACCTCCTTATTTTCTTTGCTAAATTATATATATTCATAGGTTGTCTAATTTAGAACCAAAAAGAGACTAGAGGTTAATAAAACTCTAAGTCTCATTAGATACTTTTATATAATTACTGTATAATATCTACATATTTAATTTTAGAAAATTTTCTATAAAATCATCTATGTCTCCATCTATTACAGCTTGCACATTACCCACTTCATAATTTGTTCTGTGGTCTTTTACCATAGTATATGGGCAAAATACATATGATCGTATTTGACTTCCCCATGCAATATCTTTTTGTTCTCCTTTTAAATCTTCTATCTTTTCTTTTTGCTCTTTTTCTTTTAAATCCAATAATTTTGATTTTAACATACGCATAGCAGTTTCTCTATTTTGAATTTGAGAACGTTCTGATTGACATGCTACTACGGAGTTTGTTGGAATATGGGTAATTCTAACTGCTGATGAGGTTTTATTTATATGTTGTCCTCCAGCTCCAGATGCCCTGTATGTGTCTATTCTTAAATCTTCTTGGTTTATTTCTATTTTAATATCATCTGTAATTTCAGGTAATACTTCAACAGAAGCAAATGAGGTATGTCTTCTTCCACCACTGTCGAAAGGAGAAATTCTAACTAATCTATGTACACCTTTTTCACATTTTAAATATCCATAAGCATTTTCACCAACGACTTCAAATGTTACGCTTTTTAATCCAGCCTCTTCCCCTTCTAAATAGTCAAGTTCTCTTACTTCATAACTGTTTTTGTTAGCCCATCTTGTATACATTCTATAAAGCATTTCAGCCCAATCTTGGGATTCGGTTCCTCCTGCTCCAGGGTGAATTGTTATAATTGCATTATTTGAATCATACTTTCCAGATAGAAGAGTTGACAATTCAAGTTTTTTATAAGACTTTTCTAATCCAATTGTTGATTTCAAAATATCTTTTATTATTTCTTCATCAGGCTCTAAATTAACCATTTCTGTTAATTCCAACAAATTATTAATTTCCTTTTTTACATTATTATAAGAATTATATTTAGATTTTAATTGCTTTATTTTGCTTAATATTTTTGAAGATTTTTGATTATCATTCCAAAATCTTTCTTGCAGTGTTTCTTTTTCTAAATCTTGTATTTGTCTTTTCAAATTAGATATGTCAAAGAGATTCACCCAAATCATTTATTTTTTTGTTAAGATTTTCAAGTATTTTAGAATTTTCTTGTAAATCTAGCATTAAATCACTTCCTTTTTAATTTTTTAAATATTAACTATAATTATCTATACCAACACATTAATTTGTTTTTCTAGGTGTTTGAATTATTGCAACCTAATATTTTGTAATTGCCTCAAAAGGAGTAAACTGTGTGGATATAACTTATTCTTTTTTTATTGTAGCATAACAAACAAAAAAAAACAACAAATTAGTTGTTTAAAATTACTTTCTACCATTTTAGCATTGAAATTGATATTCCAGCTAAGATTAAAAGGTCAATTAAAGTGATACCATTCTGAATTTTTCTCGTTACTAGTCAGCCATAAAAATTAAAATTTTCCAAAATTGCATTTGACAAATATAAAAATTTTTTGCAAAAATTTGTAGTTATGTATTCTTCATCTATGCTTTTTAGCATATTATTAAACTTCTCATAATTTTCTTTAGTATTATATATAAGACCCGAACATTTACTTTAGCTTATACATATTGCTAGTATTAACTTGTCTTTAATATTTATTAAATATAAAGAACTCAAACCTATTTGATAAAATCAAAAAGTTCGAGTTCCTTTCGTTGGTGGCTTGAAGTGGAATCGAACCACTGACACGGGGATTTTCAGTCCCCTGCTCTACCAACTGAGCTATCAAGCCAAAAAAATGGCGACCCGGAACGGGCTCGAACCGTCGACCTCTAGCGTGACAGGCTAGCGTTCTAACCAACTGAACTACCGGGCCATATAAAATTGGTGGTCGCTACAGGGCTCGAACCTGTGACCCCCTGCTTGTAAGGCAGATGCTCTCCCAGCTGAGCTAAGCGACCGTGTGTCCTCTCAACGAAATTAATTATACTAATTTTTTTTATACTTGTCAATACATTTTCAAAATTTTTTTTATATTTTCAAAATTTTTTGTTACTATTCATTATGATTACGTTGAAATGCACACGCTAATGATTAGTTTGACCAGTAAGTATTTTAATTTTATATATTAATCACTGTCTAATCAGGGCTATAACAATTTTAAGTCTGAACAAGTAGCATATTTTAAAAATTATTACATTTTTCATTTCAACCATTTAATATTTCTTTAAAAATGTATAAATACAAAATTTATTTTTTGAAGTTAGGAATATCACATTTAAGTAAATATTCCTACTTCAAAAAGACATAATTAAAATTCCATTTGTTTCTCATCATTTGGCTTGTTTCCTTCTTTTTGTGTTTTTCCTTTTACAAATTCATTTAAAACTTCTGTATCTCCATGTGTTTCTTTTCCATTAATCAGTCCATCTTCTAATTTATAATCATAGAAAACAGTTACACTATACCCCTCTTCTTTTAATTTTTTTTGTAATTGTTCCAAGCTACGTTTTTGCTCTTCCGTTAATTTCCTTGGCATAGAAATCAACGTTGCTTTCTGTCTTGGATACGAAGTTTCTGCCATTGTAATATGTCCTTCGTTTGCAAGCAAAAACATCAATACATTTATATCTCTCGAATTTGCATATCTTTGAAGATTAGGACTATCCTTAAAATGATCTCTTAAAAAAATATTCATATAAGAATAATGCGGAAAAAAATTCTTATTTATTGGAGTATCTCCTGGTTCTTTTGGGATTTCTTCAATCTCACCATCTCTATTTTCTCCATCAACTTTTTTATCACCATATATTATAACAATTTTTAAATCACTTATCTTTTCATTATTTTCCATACATATTCTCCTATCTATTTATTTTTTATAACAACATTATATATTCTATTTTTTACATATATCTCTTTAATTATCTCTTTTCCTTCTGTAATCCTTTTTATATTTTCATCATTATGAACTTTTATTTTTATTTCTTGTTCTGATAAATCAATTGGTATATCTATTGTGCTTCTAAGTTTACCATTTACTTGTATTGGTAGATTTATTGTATCATCTACTATTTTTCCTTTATCATAATCTGGCCATTTCATTTCATATAATTTCTTTGTGTTACCAATTACCTCATTCATTTCTTCAGTTACGTGTGGTGCAAATGGATTTAGTAATTGTAAAAATGTTGTTAGTTCTTTTTTATTTATTTTCTTTTTCTTGTAGAAGTCATTTGTCAATTCCATAAATGAGCTAATACATGTATTGAATTTCATTTCTTCTATATCTTCAGTTACTTTCTTTATAAGCTTATTTATGTTTTTATCAAAATCATCTGAATACTTGTTTCCTTCAGATACAAATTCTTGTAAGTTCCAAACTCTATCTAAAAATTTTGCACAGCCTTTAAGTCCGTTAGTTGACCATGGTGCTGCTTGGTCAAATGGTCCCATAAACATTTCATAAACTCTAAATGTATCTGCTCCAAATTCGTTTACTATATCATCTGGGTTTACAACATTTCCCTTTGATTTAGACATTTTTTCTCCATTATCTCCTAAAATCATACCATGTGAAGTTCTTTTTATATAAGGTTCTGGATATTTTACAATACCTATATCATATAATACTTTGTGCCAAAATCTTGAATATAGTAAATGTAGTGTGGTGTGCTCCATTCCTCCATTGTACCAGTCTACTGGTCCCCAATATTCTAGGTTTTCTTTACTTGCTAATTCTTTGTCATTATGAGCATCCATATATCTTAAATAATACCAAGAAGAACCTGCCCATTGAGGCATAGTATCAGTTTCTCTTCTTGCGTCTCCTCCACAACAAGGACATTTTGTTTGAATCCAGTCTTCCATTTTAGCTAGTGGTGATTCTCCGTTTTCTCCTGGTTCAAATTCTTTTACTTCTGGTAATACTAAAGGTAAGTCTTTTTCATCTATTGGTTGCCAACCACATTTTTTACAATATACCATTGGTATAGGCTCTCCCCAATATCTTTGTCTTGAGAATACCCAATCTCGTAGTTTGTAATTTACTTTTCTTTTTCCTATTTTATTTTCTTCTATATATTCAGTTATTTTCTTTTTAGCTTCTTTAACACTTAATCCATTTAGAAAATCAGAATTTACTAAAGTTCCTGTCTCAACATCTGTAATTGCTGCTTGCTTAAGATTTCCATCTTTTGATTCTATTACTTGAACAATAGGTAATTCAAATTTTTTAGCAAATTCATAATCTCTATCATCATGTGCTGGAACAGCCATAATAGCTCCAGTTCCATAACTACTCAATACATAGTCTGATATCCAAATAGGAATTTCTTTGTTATTTACAGGATTTATTGCTTTTATTCCCTTTATTTCAACCCCTGTTTTTACTTTATTTATTTCTGTTCTTTCAAAATTAGATTTTAGTAAAGCTTTATGTTTGTAATCTTCTATTTCTGATACATTTTCTATTCTATCTTTTAACTTTTCTATTACTTCATGTTCAGGAGCAACAACCATATATGTAGCTCCAAATAGTGTATCAGGTCTTGTTGTATATACTGTTAATTCTTCTGCACATTCTTTTATTTTGAATTTTACCTCTGCTCCTTCACTTCTACCTATCCAGTTTTTTTGTTGAGTTTTTATTTTTTCTAGGTAATTTACTTCATCTAAATCGTCAATTAATCTTTGAGCATATTCTGTAATTTTAAGCATCCATTGCGATTTTTCCTTTTGAATTATTTCTCCACCACATCTTTCACACTTGCCGTTAACTACCTCTTCATTTGCTAAACCTACTTTACAGCTAGTACAGAAATTAATTGGAACAGTTGCTTTATATGCTAACCCTTTTTTGTATAATTGTATAAAAATCCATTGTGTCCATTTATAATAGTTTGGGTCAGTAGTATTTATTACTCTTGACCAGTCAAATGAATATCCTATTGATTTTAGCTGTCTTGTAAAGTTATCAACATTTTGTTTTGTTATAACACTTGGATGAATATGATTTTTTATAGCAAAATTTTCTGCAGGTAAACCAAATGCATCAAAACCTATTGGATACAACACATTATACCCTTGCATCCTTTTCTTTCTAGCTAAGATATCTAAAGCTGTGTAGCTTCTTGGATGACCTACGTGTAGTCCTTGCCCTGATGGGTAAGGAAATTCAATTAATCCATACCATTTAGGCATACTTTTATCATTTTTTGCAAAAAATACTCCTTCTTTTTCCCAATGTTCTTGCCATTTTTTATCTATTCCTTTTGAATACTCCATTTTACTTCATTCCTTCCACTTTCCTATGTGTTTTATTATATCCCCAAATCCTTAATATGTCAATTACTAATAAGTTTTTTAAAAAATAAAAAAATTAATAATATTTTTTATTTTTTTGTTAATACTATTTATATAAATTTTTTTTAGGAGTGTTTAAGTATGGAAAATCAAAATTTAAATATTTTAGATGAAGTTAACAAAGGTGCTACTATGGGAATGGATGCTATTGCTTACGTTTCAGAAAAGGTTTCAGATTATGATTTCAAGGAGGTTTTGGATACAGAATACACAAAATACAAAAAAATTTCACAACGAGTAAATGATTTGTATTCTAATTATAGTGATAAAGAACCACACGAGACAAATGCTATGAATAAAATGATGACTTGGTATGGAATCCAAATGAAAACTATGACAGATGATACTACTTCTAAATTGTCTGAATTGTTAATGCAAGGTACTAATATGGGTATTATTGAAGGTAGACGTTTAATGAATCAAAATAAAAACGCTGCTCCAGATGTAAAAAAAATTTTAAATGATTTTGTTGTTATGCAAGAGGATAGTGTAGAAACTTTAAAAAAATATCTATAATTTTAACTTATTAAAAAATAAGTTGGTACCGATGGTGGGACTCGAACCCACATGGTTTCCCGCACGATTTTGAGTCGTGTGCGTCTACCAATTCCGCCACATCGGCAAATTTACGCTAGATGAATAAGTTATCTGTGCTAACTTTATATATATTAGCACAGATTTTTAAAATTGTCTAGTATTATTTTAGTTTTGTATCAAATTCAAAAACATTTATTGTTTTTATGTTTATTTTTGAAAACTCATCTAATTCATTTTCAAATTTTACTATTTTAAAGCTTGTCTTGTTACTTAAATTAAGGTCTAATTTTGTCATATCTACTAATATTTTTGTAGATAAATCCTGACCTACTGGTAGTGTTTTATATTGATTATCATAGAAAATACAGTTTGTATAACTTATTGCATTAGATCCTTCTTTTAAATTTATTTTATAAAAGTTAATTTTATTTGATTCTTCTAATATTATTTGTGCAATTTCATTTTCTGGGTTTATATCGAATATGTTTATTTTTCTATCATCTATTTTTTCTCCAGAGATTGCTTTATATACAGGTAAGTTTTCTGGTACAACAACTTTTGTTAGAGCTAGTTTAGTGTTAGATATAACTTTTTCTAATGATAATTTAAATCCTATTTGTTTTGTATTTTTATTTATTTCTAATATATTAAACTTATCCTTTGGTGATTCTCTGTGTTTTTTATTGTTAATTTTAGATGTTTTTGTAGGGTCTTGAATTAGTCCTCCAAATATATCATATTCCTCTTTTTCTGTAAGTAACTTCGTTTCTATAGCTTCATTTTTTATTTCTTTTAATCCACTTTCTATATCTTTTGGAAGAAATTCGTTTGTTTTTATTTTGTTTATTAATTCTAATAAATTTGTTGAAGTTATATAGATACAATCTGTTTCCTCTTTACTTAGGATCTTTCTTTGCATCTTATCCATTTTTATGCCGAATTTTTCAAAATCCGTTTCATAGTCAAAAACTTTTTCTATTTTCTTTATTATATTAACTTCTTCCATTTCAGCTTCAGGTAAACTTTGCATTTCATCCTTATTGCTATATTTCCAGAATTCAAATATGCTTTTTTTATGACTGTCTATTTCATTAATAAATGCTGTCGCATTTTCTATTTTCTTTTGCATATTTTTATTTTTTAATTTTAAGCTATTCAAGTCCATAAAAATATTTTTTAATTCATTTTCTTTTTCTTCTATAACTTTATACAATTCTATTAGTTCTTCTAAGTTATAATTAGATTTTTTGCTTTTCTTTTTTGGTAATTTCTGAATTTCTTCTATATGTATTTTTTGTTTACTTTCATTTTCTTTTACTTGATTTTTTATTTTATTTTTGTTGTTTTTCTTACTAAATTTAAAATAATATTTAAATTTTCCAAAAAAAGACTTTTTGCATTCTAAAAATGTTGATATTTGCTTTTCTTTTGCTAAGTATTCAATTTCTTGTGTGGCTATTTCAGCTTTTAAATTTTGTAACTTTTTTTTGTTTTCTTCTATTAATTCTTCTGCAACTTCTTGTTTGTCTTCGCCTATTTGATATTGTTCATTTAACCAATTTGCTATATCAATATACTCTATTTTTTTATCTTTTAAATAAAATTCAATACTCGCATCTCTACCTATATTGGTTCTAAACTCAAAATAATGTGGTAATTCAGTCTGTAATATAAACATAGCTTTCAATAATTTATAAAATTCCTGTGCTTCTTCTTTATTATTTAATTCTATTTTATAAGAGCTCTTTATTTTTTCATATACTTCTGTTTCCCCCACAATATGTATACTTAAATTGTTTTTCTTATTATATACTTCATAAATTGATGGCCAATCCTTAGTAAATAGCCATAAATAGTTTTCTAAATCCTCATATTCAGATTTTTGTAAATATTCATTGCTATATTCGGCATTTCTTATTGGCACAAATATTTTTGTAGTTCTTCCTTTTTCTAATTGTTTTTTTAATAAATAGAAAAAAGTTGAATAATCTGAATCTTCTGTTGGAACCAACATAAAATATTTATCTGTATTTTCTGAATAATAGATTTGCCATAAATAATTATTCTCATACTTTACCTTAAATGGTATTTTTTTATTTAGTTTTAGCTGTTCTTCTTCTACTTTTTCTATATCTTCTATTTTTATTTGTGTTAACATATTTAAAAACGTTGTATAATTTAAAATATTTTCTTCGTTTGCATTATCTAAATAATCACATATTGGTTTTGCTTTTTTATATTTTTCTTCTATTTCGTCTAATCTATGTGTTGGAGATAACAATATTTTTATATCTTTTATAGATAAGTAGCGATATTGTCTGTATTGCTTTTCACTATATGATGGTTTAGGTGCTCTAAATTCCAAGGACGTATGTCTTTTTATTTCTTTTGGTATATTGTCCAAATCTAATCCTAAATATTCTAATTTTTCTTTTATACTTTTATTGGTTGTTTTTTTAGGCAAAGTAGCGACTCCTTCCTATTTTATTATTTCATAAAAATTTTTAAATTCATATCCCTTTTCTTTGAGTAGGTCAATAATTTGTGGTAGGCTATCTGCTGTTACACTTTTTGCTGGTGCATCATGCATTAATACAACAAGACTATTTTTATTTTCTGAAGTTTCGTTTAATCTTTTTAATTCAAAATCAACAGAAAGGTTATTTGTTTCTGCATCTCCTGATAAACAATTCCAATCTATTGTTAAAATATCATTTTCATTAAGTAATTGTTTCGCTTGTTTTTTTACATCTGCATATTTTCCACCAGGCAGTCCTCCTGGAAATCTAAATAAGTGGGCATTATATTCACTTACTCCAATTGCTTGTCTTATTTTGTCCATACATAAATTATATTCATCTAATACTGTACTAGGAGATGCATAAATTTGAGAATATACATGTGAATATCCATGGCTTGCAACAAAATGTCCTTCTTTATATATTCTTTTTACCATATCAGGTCTTGCTTCAACCATAGAACCCAATACAAAGAATGTTGCTTTTACATTTTTTTCTTTTAATGTGTCTAATATTCTAGGTGTGACAGATGATGGTCCATCATCAAATGTTAAAAATGCTCTTTTATTTTCTGATTTATAAATGTTTTCCATATTTTGTTTTCCGTGCATCTGTTAATTTAGGCAACTTAGCTTGTTTTTCTTCCTCAGTCCTTTTAGCTTCTTTTTCTTTCTTGTCTTTTTCTTGATGCTCTATTGATTGTATCTGTGCTTCATATTGTTTATAGGCTTTATACTCATGTATTGTTCTTGATATATGATTTTGTACTAAAATTACGCAGAATAATGCTATAATAATTAATATTACTACAAATATTTTTAGTTTATCTATTTTGGCTTTTGTATCAAATTTATAGATATTTATATCTGTTTGATTATTATCTACCATATTTGCTTCCTCTTATTCTACATTTTTCTACCTTATTATACACCATTTTTTTATTTTTTCATAGCATTTTTTATATAGTCAATTTCTTCTTGGGAATTTAACCTCATAAAAATAGGTTCACCTTTTTTTATTACTTTCATATTTTGAAGTTTGCCATATTCTTTTATCATTTCCCATGTTTTTAATTTTTGTTCTTTAACTCCAATTTGCCTAAATATATTTTCTGCAGTATCTGATATAAATGGTTTTATTAATATTGCAATTTTTCTTAAATTTTCAATTAAATGATACATACATGATTCCAGTTTTTCTTCGTTTTCCTCCTCTTTTGCTAAAGCCCATGGCATTGTTTCATCTATATATTTATTAGTCCTTGAAATTAATGTCCAAACTTCTTGCATTGCATTAGCAATTTCACATTCTTCCATTTTTTGTTCAAATTTTTCTATTTGCATATTTGTAAATACTTCAAATTCTTTGTCTACTTCGTTTGGAGTTCCATTATAACTTGGCACAAGCCCTTCAAAATATTTATTTACCATTGATACTGTTCTATTTAAAAGGTTACTTAAGTCATTACATAAATCAAAATTATATCTTTCTACAAATTCCTCTGGAGTAAATAATCCATCCTGTGATAATGGTATTCCTCTTAATAAAAAGTATTTTGTCGCATCTAGTCCATATCTATCGATTAGGATTTCTGGGTAAATCACATTTCCTTTTGATTTTGACATTTTTCCATCTTTCATAACAAACCAATTATGAACTAATATTGTTTTTGGTATTGGTAGGTCTAAAGCCATTAAAAATATAGGCCAATATATTAAGTGAAATCTTGCTATATCTTTCCCAACTACTTGAATATCAGCAGGCCAATATTTTTTAAATTTCGTATCGTCATCTGATAAATATCCGAGAGCTGTAATATAATTAGTTAGTGCATCTAACCATACATAAATTACATGTTTTGGATCCCTAATCACTTTTATTCCCCAATCAAATGAAGTTCTTGTAACACATAAATCCTCTAAACCTGGTTTTATAAAATTATTTATCATCTCATTTTTTCTAAATGCTGGTTTTATAAAATCTGGATGTTCATTATAATAATTTAAAAGTCTATTTGCATATTTTTTCATATTGAAGAAATATGCTTCTTCTTTCATTAATTTTACTTCTCTTCCACAGTCTGGACATTTTCCATCTACTAGCTGTGTTTCAGTAAAATAGCTTTCGCAAGGCACACAATACCACCCAGTATATTCTCCTTTATAAATATCTCCTTGCTCCATAAATCTATCAAATATTTTTTGAACTATTTTTACATGTCTTTCCTCTGTTGTTTGAATATAATCATCATATTTAATATCCATTTTGGTCCATAGTTCTTTTGCCATTTTAGCCATCTCATCCACATATTCCTTTGGAGATTTTCCAAATTCTTTTGCTTTTTCCTCTATTTTTTGTCCATGTTCGTCTGTTCCTGTTAATAAATATGTGTCTTCACCTTTTAGGTCGTGATATCTTTTTATACTATCCGCTAACACTTCACAATAAGCGGTTCCTATGTGATATCTTCCACTTGGGTAATATATTGGTGTCGTTATATAGAATTTATTACTCATTTAAATTCCTCCTTTTTTACATTTATAAATTTACTACATTAGCACTACACAATTGTTCGAACACAGAATAATTTTAATTTATCTTGAAAAATTTAAATATTTCTACAATTACAATTGGTGCTAAGACTAGACCGATTAATTCCAATATATTGTTTGTTGGCAATAACGGTATGCTAAATATGTTTCTTAAGGCTGGTATAAACAATATTACAAACATTAGTAGAGCTGAAATAATAATTGCTCCCATTAATTTCATGTTGTTAAATACTTTTGTTCTGAATATTGATTTTTTGTTGTCTCTTATATTAAATACATGTACTAATTCAGATAAAGCAAGTGTTACAAATGCCATGGTTTGACCTACTTCTATTTTTGATTGGTCTAAAGTTATTCCATTTATTGGTTCTTTTGTTGTTGCTAGTCCAATTACAAATGCAGCTAATGTTAAAATTCCTATCATAAATCCTTGGTATACAACTCTCCAAGTCATTCCTTTAGTGAATACTCCCTCTTCTTTTTTTCTTGGTTTTCTAATCATAATGTCTTCGTTTGCTGGATCAAATGCTAGCGCTAATGCTGGCAAAGAATCTGTTACTAGGTTTATCCATAATATATGAATTGGCATTAATATTGCCAAATGAGTTGTATCTGTAATTCCAAACAATTTTGCAAATAATGGTGTGAATAGTGTTGCTAAAAATAGTACTATAACTTCTCCAACATTGCTTGATAGTAAAAATTGTATTGCTTTTAGTATGTTATCATATATTCTTCTTCCCTCTTCTACTGCTGATACAATTGTTGCAAAGTTGTCATCTGTTAAAATTACGTCTGCTGCTTCTTTTGCAACATCTGTTCCAACTATTCCCATGGCACATCCTATGTCTGCTGTTTTTAGTGCTGGACTATCATTTACGCCGTCACCTGTCATTGCAACAACTTCACCGTTTTTTTGCCATGCTCTTACTATTCTAACTTTATGTTCTGGTGATACTCTTGCATATACTGAATAGTTTCTAACATTTTTTTCCAAGTCTTCATCGGTCATTTGCTCTAGCTCTAACCCTGTTATTGCTTCATCTTCTTTTTCTAGTATACCCAATTTTTTAGCAATCGCTGTTGCTGTGACTTTATGGTCTCCTGTAATCATTACTGTTTTTATTCCTGCTGTTTTACATTTTTGAACTGCTACTTTAGCTTCCTCTCTTGCTGGGTCTATCATTCCTACCATACCTATAAATATTAGGTCATTTTCAATGTTTTCCATTTCTTCTTTGCTAGGTATATGGTTTATTTGTTTATATGCACATCCTAATACTCTTAATGCATCTTTTGCCATTATTTCGTTTTCCTGTTTTATTATTTTTGCATATTTGTCTAATTCTTCGTAAATTTCATTTTCAATTTCATAGCTTGAGCATCTTTTTAGTAACTCATCTACTCCACCTTTTGTATATACTATATATTTGTCTCCTACTTTGTTTACGGTTGTCATTAATTTTCTATCTGAATCAAATGGAATTTCTTTCAAGCGTGGCATTTGATCATATACAGATGGATCAAAGTCTAATTTAAATGCCATGTCTACTAATGCTGTTTCAGTTGGATCTCCTGTTAGTTTTCCATCATTTGATATTTTTGTATCATTACAAAGCATATTTGCATATACTAATTTTTTTAATTCTTCATCAATTTCACTTGATGAAATATTGCTTAATTCTCTAGTGTTATTATTCCAGAAAACTTTTTCTACTGTCATTTTATTTTGTGTTAAAGTCCCTGTTTTATCAGAACAAATAACTGTACTACTACCCAAAGTTTCAACAGCTGGAAGTCTTTTTACAATAGCATTTTTTCTTACCATTTTTTGAACGCCTATAGCAAGTACCATTGTAGATACAGCAACTAGTCCTTCTGGTATTGCTGCAACAGCTAGACTTACTGCTGTCATAAACATATTTATTGGCTCTTTTCCTTGAATTAATCCAATAACAAATATAATTACACAAATTACTAATGCTACAATTCCTAGCGTTTTTCCTAATTTATTTAGTCTTTCTTGAAGGGGTGTTGTTTGTTCTTCTGCTTCATCCAACATTCCTGCTATTTTACCTACTTCTGTTCTCATACCAGTATCTGTTACAATTCCTTTTCCTCTACCATATGTTACTAAGCTAGAAGAAAATAACATATTTATTCTATCTCCCAAAGCTATTTCATTATCTTCAATTTCTCTTGTGATTTTTTCAACTGGTACAGATTCCCCAGTAAGAGAAGCTTCTTGTGATTTTAAATTTACAGCTTCTGTAATTCTTAAGTCTGCTGGTACATAATCTCCAGTATCTAATACCACAATATCTCCTGGTACTAGGTTCTTAGCAGATACAACTATAAGTTTACCATCTCTTATAACTTTTGAAGCATGATCTGTTAACTTTTTTAAAGCCTCTAATGACTTTTCAGCTCTTGATTCTTGCGTTACACCAATAACTGCATTTACGATTACAACAATTAAAATAATAATAGTATCTGTAATTCCTTCTCCTTGTGCAATACCAACCGCACCAGAAACAACAGCTGCAATTATTAATACAATAATTGAAAAGTCTTTAAATTGTTCTAAAAATTTAACAATTAAATTTTTCTTCTTTCTCGCTTTTAATTCGTTAAATCCATATTTTTCTTGTCTTTTATTCGCTTCTTCTTGTGTTAATCCTTTTTCAATATTTGTTTCTAGTTCTTTTTCAACTTCTTCTATTTTTTTGTTAAACCAATTCATTTTTTATTCTCCTTTTATCTAATTGGGGGAGTTAAGTACAAGTGGGCAAAAATGACATTTCTGTGGCACTTTTCAAAATTTAAAAAAGACTTTTAAAAGGAAAAGTTGTTGTTCCTTTTAAAAGTCTCGCTTACTATTTTTTAGCTTATTAACCAGATGTTTTTGCATCGCGACTGTTGATTAATAATTTTAAAGCTACTCCCTTTTAATTATTATATATTTTTGGTGACCCCTACGGGAATCGAACCCATGATTCCACCTTGAGAGGGTGGCGTCTTAACCGCTTGACCAAGGGGCCAATTAATTTGTACCTTCTATTTATACCATTTTTTTTACATTTTGTCAATTATTTTTTAACTCAATAATTCTTTTATTCTACTATTTTGTTTGGTTAAATATAAATACCCTACAAGTGACTCAAATGCTGTTGCATACATATATGTATGAACATCACAATTTTTTGGTAAGTGATGATTTTCTGTGTTTCTTCCCCTTCTTACTATTTCTTTTTCTGTTTCTGTTAGATTATTGTAAATTTTTTTTAAAAATTCTGCTTGTGCTGATGCTTTTACACATTTAATTGTTTCTATATGTAGTTTGTGTGGTTTTAAATTTGTTTCATTTATTAATTTTGTTCTTACATATAATTCATACACACAATCTCCTACATACGCCCAAGTTAATGGAGATAGCATATTTATTTCTTGTTGGTTTTTTTTTATATCTATAATATTATCCATTATTCCTCCTTTAATTTTTACCTTTGCTCTATTGTTATTTTTCCTAATTTTCCATTTTTAAATTCATCTAATATTACTCTTGCTGTTTTTTCTTCATCTATATTTCCACCAGATATTATACATCCTCTTTTTCTACCTATTTCAAGCATGATTTCATATATATTAAAGTTTTCTTGTTGGTCTTGGTTTAATATTTCTTCAATATAATTCTCTGTTAATCCATACCTTTCACAAATGTTTTGTCTGTAATTTTCCACCAAAAATCTTGTTAGCTGGTATGCTACTTCTGTTCTTTGTAGTATTTCTTCTTTTATTGTTCCTGTAAAAGCTAATTTTAGTCCTACTTCTTCACTTTCAAATTTTGGCCATAATATTCCAGGTGTATCTAATAATTCTATTTTTTCGTTTATTCTAATCCATTGTTTTTGTCTTGTTATTCCTGGTCTATTTCCAACTTCTGCTGTAGTCCTTTTTGAAATACGATTAATAAAAGATGATTTACCTACATTTGGTATTCCAAGCACCATTGCTCTAATTTTTCTTCCTGTTCTTCCTTTATTAACGAGCTTTTTAAAATTATCTTCCATTGTTTTTTCTATTTCAGAAATGCATTTATCTATTCCTTTTCCAGAATTAGAATCAACTAAAACTGATGGAATCCCTTGTTTTTTTAAGTAATCCATCCATTTTGAATTCTGTCTTTCATCCGCTAAATCACATTTATTTAAGACTATAAGTCTTTTTTTGTTTTTAGTTAAATCCGCGATATCTGGATTTCGGCTAGATATTGGAATTCTTGCATCTAATAACTCAATTACAATATCTACTATTCTTAAATCTTGCTCTATTTGCTTTCTGGTTTTTGCCATATGACCTGGATACCAGTTGATACTTGCCTTAGATAACTCTTCTTGGTTTTTTTTCATTATTTTTACCTTCTTTGTTTTGAATTTGTTTCACACAGTAAACAGTTTTTCATATTTGTTTGTTTTTCTGCAATAATTTTTCAACGTTTCTTTAGCAATATTAAAGTTTTATCATATAGATCTTTCAAATATCCGCTTTGCTTTTTACTTCATACCAATATCAGAATATTCGAATGCCAAATTGCATACTTCTGTTTAACTATTTATCTGTTGTTATGTTTCGTCTATCTCAAAATTGGTATCATCATCCTCCTTCAATTTTTCACTAATAGTTGCAGCTTCTCCAAATTTAGAAAAAGTTCTTCCTACTTCCGTCCTTTGATATACATATAAATTATTTTTTGGTGACAATTGCATTTTAGATATTAATATTCTTTCATCGTTATATGCATTAAATCGACTTTTTGCTTCCAACTGTGTTAATTTTGTTCTAGGATTTGAGATTCCAGCAACTGTTACAAATCTTCTTTTAGGCATAGCTGTTGAGTTCATTGTTCTATTTTTTAAATACTTATCCCATATAAATTTTCTTTTTTGTATTCTTCTTAAAGTTTCCTGTTTTTCTTTCTCTGTATTTTCCAATATATAACGTTTCTCTAGAGATAAATTGTTAGTAATTTTAGTTTCTAACTCCTCTAACTTTTTTCTTTCTGCTCTTGGCATTCTTAGTTGATGTTTTATGTATAATTCTAATATTTTATCTTCTATACTTTGTATTGTAAAACTTGTTTTATCAAATCTTCCACTCTTTAACATTATTTGGTATTTTGCCTGTAGTACAAATAATTTCATTTCATCTTTATATACATTGCCTTCTTCGTGAATAACGTTCATCTGTTTTAATTTTGAAAATGGTTCTCTTAAATCCTCTTCAATATCATATGAACAAGAAAAACCATTTCTAATCATAGTTTTTGAGTTAAATCTTTCAGTTAAATTTTCTAAAATTGCCAATTGTTTTCCAGCTGCAGGATTTGTAACTGTAATATATTCTATTTCTCCTTTAATCAGTCTTGATAGTAAATCCATAGTTAAACTTTTTTTCTCATTTTCGGTAAAATTATATTCTACATCTCTGTACGGAAATGGATATTGTCCATCAAATAATATATCTTTTGATAATTCTAGTAACGTTTTTCCATCAGAATTTTTATGGTATAATATTTTATAAATGTTTTCCTCTTTATCTACGTCATTTATATCAATTTTTTCATTTAAAACTATATTGTTTATAATTTCTTTAACTGTAGGAACGATAATTGGTAAAATTTTGTTTTTTATAAATGTAACACCAATAGCTCTCTCATTTTTATCAAAATTATCACCGTAAAAATTAGTTGCTTCTCTTAGTAATGGATCCTGAACAGCAACTTTAGAACATTCTTCATATTCATTTTTCAATTCATCAATTTGTTTAAATTGTTTTGTTTCATCAATAACATCATTTGATGTATTTGTACGCCATTTTTTTAACTTATCTTTAAATCCGCATATAAATTTACTTCCTTTTTATTGTATAGTTTGTAAATTTTTTGTAACCTAGTTATTTTAGATGATTTTATTAAAAAATTATATATTTTTTACATAGTTCTATAATTGTTTTTATCTGCTCTATCATCTAATTTTCTATCAAATTGTTCATTATCGTAAAACCAATCTGTTTTATTATCTTTTGGATGTGCTTTTCTGCCTTTATCAGCTAACATATCTAATAATACAGCTATTGATATAATCATTCCAATTACAGACATAAAAAGGTTAAAATAGATACTTATATTTACTTCCCCTTCTACTGCAACTAATAATGTTTGAATATTATTTAATATATCAACTCCAAAATACATTCCATATGCTAACAAGTATATTAAGGCACCTACTAATTTTCTTTTTATTACCATAATTATACATACCAAGGTAATAAATAATAAAGCTATTTCCATTTGCAAATTAAGAGGTGTTAGCCCTCCAAAATTCATATTCATCTCAGCTGCTACTGCAACAATTATTCTAGATATCCAGAACATTATCATGAACATCACTAGTAAGTATGTTGAAAAGTTTTTCATTTGTTTTCCTCCTTTATTCATATGCATAAAGGTGAAGTATAATCTTCACCTTTATAAAAATTAAAACATTTATTATATTAATCTACAAAATCGAAGTCATCTTTAAATTTTTCTTTGAATATTTCAAATACTTTTTTTAAAATTGTTTCGTCTTCAATGCTAACATATGACTCTTCTTCAGAATTTTCATTATCATTATCTTCTACTTTCAGTATTACTACTTCTCCTTCTTCTTCCTCTCCTTCTTCAGTAATCGGTAATAATACAACATATTCTTCATTGTCTAATTCTATTAAATCTAAAAATTCAAATTTAATTTCATTTCCATCCTCATCGTTTAATATTACGATGTTGTCTAATTCTTCATTTTCAAAATTTTCATCCATGATTTTTTCTCCTTTCATTTTTTTATATAATACCTTATTTTTCATTTTTTTGCAATATATTAGTTATTTTATTTAAATATATTTCCAAAATATATATTGCAGATATAGTATCTACTATATTTTTCTTTTTATTCTTCTTTACATTTAAAAAATTCATAGTTCTATGTGCTTCAACTGTTGTTAATCGTTCATCAACCATTATAATTTTAATATTATTGTATTTGCATTTTAATCTGTGGACAAACTCTTCTGTTATTTTAACTCTTTCAGATGCGGTTCCATTCATATTTAGTGGTTTTCCTACTACTATGGTATCCACTTCATATTTTTGCAGTATTTCATCCAATCTGCGTAATACTACCTTATCTGACCCCTCTCTTTTAATTGTTTCTAAACCTTGTGCAGTAATATTTAGTTCATCAGTTATAGCAATTCCTACTCTAGCATCTCCATAATCTATTCCAATTTTTCGCATATTACAATCCTTCTGTTTTAAAAATTTTTTTGTATTTCGACAATGTTTTTTACAATGCCAAAATTAAATTATTCTTTATACTCTAATTTTCAATTCCTATATAATTTTTTACTATTTTTTCTAGTAATTCGTCTCTCTCTATTGTCCTTATTTTGTTTCTTGCATCATTATGGCTTGTTATATAAGTTGGATCTCCTGATAAAATATATCCAACGATTTGATTTATTGGATTATATCCTTTTTCAACAAGTGCTTCATATACCTCTTTTAATATTTCCTGACATTTTTCGTTTTCTTCTCTTTCAACCTTAAAACGCATTGTTTTGTCAAATTCCATATCTATAATCCTCCTTCTTCTTTATATATTCGTTATATCACTTTCACTAACGTTTGCAGTATCTAAATATTCTTCTAGTTTTTTTAATACTTCCTCTAGCCCTGTTCCTTTGTAGTATGCAGATATAACAAAGTTTAACCTTGGTATTGCAACTTCCTTAGTTTCTTTAACTGTTTTCTTTTTTATTTTTACACCTAAATTGTATTGCTCTATTTCTTCTTCTGTTAAACATATTTTCATTGTCTCAATACTTGATTTAATGTCATTTAAGAAGTCTGCTACTCCATCTGCCTCTACTCCTGAAAATGCAATTACAAATTTGGGTCCCATATATCTAACAAATACATAATCCTCAGATAGATTTTCTCGAACATATTCACTTATTTTAGTAATCACTTTATTGCCTAATTCTCTAGAATAATTGTTATTAATCTGTTGTATATTAGTAATTTTAAACATACATATTGTAGATATTGTGTATTGATCAATAATTTTTTTACCTTCTCCATATAAATATTCTTCAGAATATAATCCTGTGAATAGGTCTTTTCTAACTATTGATTCTAAAGTTTTCTGATGCACCACTGTCTTTAATACAGATACAATATTCTCTTTAATTACTTCTAAGACCGTTATATCTACATTATCAAAATCATGCGGAGTTCCACTTTCCATAATCCAGTATCCAATATAAACATTATCTATATATAATGGAAAAAAAACCGCTGATTTAGCTCTTCCAAATTCCATTTTTTGATACGGAAGTCTCTCATTTTCGCTATTTACAGTTACATATTTGGGAGTCGCCGTCTCTATACTATCTTTAAACATGGTTACCTCGTGTAGGCTTTTTAATGAATCCCAATGCTTTGAATCAACATTAGATGCCTTTATTTGATATTCTGCTCCATCAAAAACAACTATTGTCGAATATTTAATTTCATACCTCTCAATTAATACTTCATTTATCTTCTTTATCTTTTCATCTACTGTAGATGTTTCACCTATAGCATTTATAAAATCTTGCACAACAGATAAATTTGTAATTTGTTGATTTGTATTTTTTAGTTTTTGTATTCTTTTATGTAATTTTATATTATATACTACTAGTCCTAATATAATTAGAACTAGCATTATAACTGCTGCTATTATCACTTAAGTTTTCCCCTTCCTTTTGGCTTTATTAAAATCTCTTTTTCATTTGGTTTAGTGTATTGTTTATATTTGCTGAAAAAGTATTTCCGTCTCTATATTCCTTTACTGATGGTGGTCTGTATGTATTATTTGAAGATAAGGTGTATACCATATTTCCCAATTCTCTTAGTCTTTGCATAAAAAACTTAGAGTATCCTTTTAAAGAAATATCGCATTCTATTATTCCCTCTAAATATCTAACATATGTTTCTTCTTCAAAAGGTATCGAAATATATTTTATTAGAGTTTTATCAAATAATTTTTTCATAAACGACATTGCTGGATCATTGTAATATGCCATTCCTCCAATAATTGTTTTATCTGTAATTCCTCTTATCTTTACATTTTTATTTAATATAACTCTCAATTTGTGTTCATCTAATATTCCTCTTGATTTTAATTCATTTAAAAATGCAGTTAATGGTTGAATGGTTAATATATCTAGCGATTGTACTAAATATATTTCTTGCGATTGTTCAAAATATCTAGTTGGGGTATTAAAATCTGTATCAATTAGTATTAAAGAATGGTTTTGTAGCAATGTTTCCAGTACTTTGTCACAATTATTAATTCCTGTGCTATCATCTGGCAACGAAGTATACACAGTAAGATTTTTATGAACTTGTATACCTTTAGCTTGTCCTTTTGCTAAGCCTTCTATACTCTGTGTTGCAATTTGCCTTAGCTCTTCCTCATTTTTTGTATAAATATAGTATGAATTTCTGTTTTGAGTTGTATCCAATATTGCCGTATTTACTCCATAAGTAGATAACATTTCGGCTAAATTGTTTACTATAAAAGATGTTCCATTTTTGCTTGTTCCTATAAATGTTACTATTTTTTTGTTTGGTGTTAATATTCTTGATAAATCAATTGTATCTGATGTTTCTTGCGAATTATATGTTTGTGTGCTATTTCTGTATGAGTTATACTGATTGTAATTTTCGTTATTACTTTCTCTTATATTAGAACTAGATATTCCTGGTAAAAATTCTTCTTTTGGTTCTTCTTTCGTATCAAAGCCGGGTAAAATAGTTGCCGTCTGTTCTTCTTGTATTTGTTCATCAAATCCGTGGAAAGTTGCTGTTTGTTCTTCATGCATTGGCTCATCAAATCCTGGTAAAATTGCTGTTTGTTCTTCCTGTATTGGCTCATCAAATCCTGGTAATATCGCTGTTTGTTCTTTCTGTATTGTCTCATCGAATCCTGGTAAAATTGCTGTTTGTTCTTCTTGTATTGTCTCACCTAATCCTGGTAATATCTCTTTTTGTTTTTCATTTTCTTCTATATAAGATTTTTCTGTTTCTTGTTCTATAACAGGATTTTTTCTTGGTCTACCTCTTCCTCTTCTTATGGTTTCAGCACCTGTTTTTTCTATATATGGTTCTACATTTTTTTTCGGTCTACCTCTTCCTCTTTTTACGGGTTGTTGAATCTCTGACTTTGAAATTTCTTCTTCTTGTATTGGTTCTTCAACTATTGATTTGTGTTTTTCTTCTGAATTTTGTATAAATTCCTCTTTTGGAGGCTTTATTCGTGAAAGTTTTTTATTGCTATTCATGTTAACTGATGACGGTATTACCACCGGTTTTGACATAATTTTTTCTCTGTTTTTGGATACTAATAAGGTTTCACTTGGTCCAGCTGAAAGGTCTTTTTTTGTTCTCCTTAATTCTGATGAAACTTTATTATTAAAAGACATTATTTGTTGGTATTTTGGCGATTGTTCTTCTAATACTGCTCTTACATTTAGTGGCAAAAATTTACTTATAATCCTTAATTGTATATCATTGTACTGTGCAGCGATATTATTAAAACTCTCAATATATTTTTCTTCATTTTTTCCAAGCCTTTTATAATGTGCAAGTATATTTTGTATTTCAATTTCACTAACATCGTTTTCATTTTCACTCTGATATTTTACATCATCAGAATCAATTTTGTAGTAAATTTTAGCTTCTTTTTTTGAACGTGGTCTATTTATTAACTTGCAAACCCCATCTACGCTTCTATCTGTCCCAATAATAGCATTATAAATTCCAATTCCAAATAATTTTACAAGCATTTCTTCTGATTTTGTTCGCCTGTCTGAACAAATAAGAATAATTGGAACATCATTTCCTCTTGTGTTTGATGCTTCATCGCTTATATTATCAAGTTTATCAAATATAAACTTGTCTATTTGATCATATTGAGTATGAGTAAATGCTTCTAAATCCTCGCTTATTACTAATCTATCATAACTTTTATCTTTTTGTAATTCTTTTAATATTGCGTTAAAATAATATACATTTTTATATGAGATTATCTGCTTATATTCTTTTTGATATTTTTTTACAATTGATTCTGAAATCTCTTCATTATTTACAGCAAATAAAACTTTCATTTGTTACCCCCTTCCAAATTTTACAAAAACAGCAAAAGCTAATGGTAATATTTGGCATATAATTAACAAAGTTACAAAGGTTACCATTAAAGCTAGCCCTTTTTCTAATGTATCTAGCTTTCTGATACCTATTACATATTGGTGGATTGCTCCTATTGCAATTCCTAAAAAACAAAATGGTATACTATAAATTCTTACTATATTTAGTATATACGCTACTGTTCCATATACGTCTGATCCGTATTTTTCTTTATAATCATCTAAGGACTTACTTGTATTCTCTTTTAATTGAATTATTTTACTTTCTGTTCTATCATCAATTACTTTCGTATTGGTTACGGCATTAACCTTATTTATAAATGAAAATGCTAGTATAATTATTGCTAAAATCGTGATAATAACTATTGATTTTTTCATTTTATTGCCCCTTTCTTTTTCTACCATTATATAATACAATAAATTGTAAAAAATATCAAGAATTTTTTTACAATTTATTGTATAAATATTTCATAGCATTATACACACCATTCGCCCATTTCTTGTCTGTAGCATATTTTTTGTTAACTCCTGATAATGTTGCTCCATTAAAGAACGTCCCTTGTGCTTTTTCATTTCCATAAATTACTGTTCCCTTTGGATTAATATAATATTTAACAAAAACTCTAGCTATTAAATCTATACTTTCTGAATAATTTGAGAAGCTATATGCTCCATTATATGGATTTGAATCGTATGCTCCATATCCAAACAAATTATTTTTTTCTTTTGCAATTTTTGAAATTCCCCAATTACTTTCATGAATTCCAACACTTGCTACAAAAATGCCATTAATATTATACTGTTTTTCTATATAATAAAAATATTCTGCATTATTTGCAAAAATATTATTTGCATCTTTTACATCTGTTAATACCTTTTTAAATTGTTCTAAACTAAGACCACTTGGTTTATTTAGAGCTATATCATAACTTAACTTGGATACAATGTTTGTCTTGGATTTTGCTGTTTTGGTCTTTTCTTCTTCGTATTCATTGCTTATATTATTGTGAGTTACATTTTCTTTTTTTACATATCCTATTGTATCTTCAAAAAATATTTTGTACCAATCGTCTTTAATTTCTAATACTTTTAGCTGTTTTCCCTTTGCCAATGTTGTCAATTTTTTTGAACTTTCATTTGCATCAGCCATAACAGTCAATCTATCTGATGTTATATATACTATATCTCCAACTTTTACCTTATATGTACTTTTATAGTTGCCTGTTCCTATTTCTACTATTTTGTCTATTGCTGCAATAATTACTTTGCTACTTATTTGTTCTTCTAAAACAACCTGTCCATTTTCATATATCCTTTTTTTAGTTATTTGCTGTTTTCCCTCTCTTCCTTCCTGCACAACCTGAATTATTCCTTTAGGTAATTCTGAATTCGAATTATATTTTGTAATATACTCTAAATCTGCTTCTTCAACCATAATCTCTTCATTTTTTTTATTTTTAGTATTTTTTTCTAATATTTCGTCAACATCTATTTCTTTCGCTTTACTTATTTGTATATTTTGAATTTCTTCCACACTTGTTTCTTTTGCATAAACTACGTTTTTTCGAAAATAGTAGTTATAAAATATAATACTGTATAATATAATAATACTAGAACCTAAAAAAAACATTAATTTTTTTATTGTAATTTTTATATATCTTTTTGATTTATCTTTTGCTCTCATAATATCACCTAACATTATTCTAACTTTTTAGTGTATTTTTGTCAATGCTAAAAATTGCCTATATAACAATTGATATATATATAGATTATTTTATCCTCTTGATTTTATTTGAATTTTATAATATTATATATTTACATTTATACAAGGAGGAAATATGAACAAGAAAAAAACTGTATTAACAATTATCGTTGTTTTTTTATTTATTATTGTATTTTTCCTAGCATATTTACTGTTTAATAAATATGTTTTAAAAAAAAGTTTTGAAAGCAATATTCTCCCTTTTGCAAAAAAAAATGAGGATACCGTTTTTGCGATAAATAAAATAACATTCTTTAGCAATGCAGATAGCAAAAACAAAAGTGTTTCTAGTAGCAATTTTACAATTGAAAATTTATATCAATATACAGATATTGCACTGTTTATAAAAAGTCCGACAAATGAAAAAAATTTAGAAAATACATTTAAAAAAGTTTATATTAATAATATTAAATTTGAAAAAATTCCAGAAGTTCGGAAACCCAAAATTATATTATAAAAACATTAATAATTTCGCTAAAAGCGATATAATAGAAGAAAATGCAATTATCGATACATTAAATTTTGAAATCACTTCAGAAAATGAGGCAGATTTAAATAAACCAATTTTATATAATAATTTAGCCAATCCCATTGTACTTAGCTATGTAAATAGCAATATAAAATCAGATTTTACTATTACAAATACGTCAACTCCTATAACATATGATGGTTCATTATTAAAAAAATGCAATGTTTTACTAAATACAATTAGTTGTAAAATTTCTTTTGACATATTTATTGTAAATAATTTAGACCAAGAATTTAAGTGTACTGTTTACATAGATATACCTTTAGAAAATGAAAACAAGTCAATCTATGATGGTAATGTAACAATAAAAAAAGATACAAATTTTATTTTTTATAGATATAAATAATATATCTATACTATATTATTATTCCATAATTATTCCAACTAAAATAACTGACTGTTTTTCGGGTATCATTTTTATATCTCTAAAAAATAATCTATCTAATAATGAAAGTATTATACTATTAGGACTGCCATTCCATTTAGTAATAATACTTTCATTTATCTTTCTCTTACAATTATTGCATTAGGTGTTTTCCATCACTAAAAGCATTACCTATTCTTTCTTGTACTTTATAATATCCATGTGTATATGGATCAAAAGCAATAGCATCTACTAATGAAATGTCAACATTATCTCCATTCATAACGCTTTCATCTGCTGTTACATTGACTACTTTTCCAATAACTCCTGCACCATATTCATCATCTTGATATTCTATAAATTCACATTCCATACAAATTGGAAATTCATTTATAATTGGTGCATCTACATTTTCTGATTTTGTTGCAGTGAGTTTTGTATTTTCAAATTTATTAGGTGTATTATTTCCTGATACAATTCCTAAATAATCTGCTTCTACAACATGTTTACTATCTGCAATACTAACTGTAAATGCTTTTCTTTCCTTAATATTTTTAACTGTCTTGTGTGTTTCTGTTAAATTTAAAATAACTTGATTTCTTGACAGCATAGTTCCCCATGCTGCATTCATTACATCAACACTTCCATCTTCGTTGTATGTTGCTATCATTAATACAGGCATTGGAAATATTGCTTCTGTTGTTTTTATGTTTTTTCTCATAAAAATCATCCTTTCATCATTTAATTAGTTTCTATAATAGCACAAATTCAAATGATTATCAACTGACCATTTTAATTTTCATTATTTATCTCTCCTATTTATATATTAATCCATCTGGGGAATTTTTCCATGATGTTAGTCCCATATGTTCCTTATTTGCATCTACTCTTTCAAATATCAATTCTGCAGCAGTTTTTCCTGTAATTGCAAAATGTAATTTGTTTTGAACAATTTTAAAAAAAGTATATGCCTCTTCTGAATCTTTATTATAATCAACTGCTGATGCTATAAATCCATTATTTTTTGATAAGACATTCTTTCACTTACTCTTATTGTTTTTATGCGTTCTAATAATTCATTAAAATATCTTGTATCAAATTTATTCCCATTGATAAATCTATCATCATTTAAGGCAAATCCTTTTACCATATATTCTTTAATAACTTTATTTGACCATTTTCTAAATTTAATAGCTGGTTTTGAATTAACCCTAAATCCAATTGATATTATCATATCTAAATTGTAATAGTTTGTTATATATTGTTGTTTATTACTATTACCCATATGTGCAATTTTTGCACATGTGCTATCTTTATCCAATTCCTCATCTTTGTAAATATTATTTATGTGCCTTGTTATTCCTGTTCTATCAATTTTAAATAATTTCGCTAAAGATTCTATGTTAAGCCAAACATTTTCATTTTGTAATATAACTTCAATATTAACATTATCATCTTCATCTGTATAAAAAACTATGTTGTTCTCATTTCCAATTAGTTTATCATCAATTATATTATTATCCAAGTAAATCATCCCCTAACGCTTCTTTTTCTTCTTTTTTGAACTATTAAGAAATTCTTAAAAGTTCAATTTTTATTAAGTTTATTGTCGTCAAATTACTTTTTTATTTTCTTATACTTACGAACATTTGTATTGTATCATGTTTTATAAGAATAATCAATATTTTTAAACAAATTTTTCTGGAGAAATAATTGGTTCGTGATGTTCTGAAACATAAAATTGGTCAGCCTCCCCTAAATTCTTATATCTTTTATGTGATAAAGGATCTGCTGTATAAGTTTTTCCCTGCAATACATCTCCTTTATACTTTTCATTTCGTAATATTCCTCTTATTGTACTATCATTCCATTTATTATTTCCTTTAGGGCTTTTTATTCCTTGTTCTGTTAGCATCTTTGCAATTCCATTTGTACCATGTCCATCACAATATTTGTCAAAAATAAATTTAACTACTTCCGCTTCTTCATCTATTATTACTAATTTGTCATTTTCATTTCTATATCCGTAACATTTGTTAAATCCTATTAATTCTCCTCTGTTCATTTTCATCTGCAAACCTAATTTAACATGTTCAGATATATTTTCACTTTCTTGTTGTGCTACTGCACTAAGTGTAGTTAATAACATTTCACTCGTCTTTGTATCTAAAGTATTTAAATTATTTTCTTCAAATAAAACTGCAACATTGTTATCTCTTAACAATCTTACATTTTTCAAAACATCCATTGTGTTTCTTCCAAATCTTGATATAGATTTAGTTAATATTAAATCTATTTTTTCTGATAATGCATCTTGTATCATTTTCATAAAACTTGCTCTTCTATAATCTGTTGTTCCAGATATTCCTTCGTCTGCATAGATGTCTACATACTGCCATTCAGGATTATTATTAATTTTTTCATAGTAATATTTCTTTTGTGATTCATAACTATTTAATTGCTCTGCCCCCATTGTACTAACTCTTGCATATGCTGCTACTCTTAATTTTCTATTTAACACTTTTCCTGTTGTTCTATCAATTATTCCTTCTTTTTTAGGAATTTTAATTATCTCCACATTTACCACCTAACCTTTCTTTGTAAAATTCTAAAGGTTTTGGTGTAATAGTACAAAGCTGTAAATTTTCTTTAATTTTTGCTTTTGCACATTTGCAAATTTTTTCATTTAATGCATTCTTTTCTTCCAAATAATTAATTGCTCTTAATTGCATTGCTATCTTAAAAAATGATAATTCATATTTTTCTATATTATTGACTAAAACTTTATCTACCATTTACTCACATCCTAATTGCATAAATACAATTTGAGTAAAATGTTATTATAAATCACTAAACGGCAAATCAGCTTAATTTGCTCCACAGGAATTTCACCTCTTCGCTCTTTTACGAAGTTACCTTCATTGTTTTAGACGGTTTTATCACGCTCGAACTGTGACTAGGTAAGAGTATCATTATGCTTATTATTAATCATCGCCTTATTAGTTGCTACCTATTATTTTATAATATAAGTATTTATCGCTCAATCTTATTTAGATATCTTGGCGTACCTATTAAACTGGCTCATAATAATAAGAATGTATTTAGTAATTTTTCCATATTTAATTCTTAGGGAAAAAATATCCTCTTATTCCATAAAGGAAAAATTTGATACTTTGTGCAAGATTTTTCAAAAAAATTATTTTCCCCCTTATTCCATAAAGGAATAAATTAACGTTTTGTAGGATAAAAAATCAAAATTTTTTTACTTTTTTTGAAAAAAATATTTTCCCCCTCTCTTTTTGAAAGGAAAATTTTCGTGCTTTGGTAAAAAATTTTTTTAATTTTTACAAAAAAATAGAAGATTGCTCTCCTATTTTTTTGAATTATTTTTATAACATATTCTCAAATATTGGATATAATAATATTTTTCACATAAAAAACCTCCCATTCGTTATATCATAACAAACAGGAGGCGAGAATTTAACTCGGTTTTATACAAGTTTTACTAAAATTCGCTTACCTATCCTAATTTTACTTAATGTATTGAATTAATTCAATAAAGTGAGGATAGATTGTAGGTTCTCCGCCTATTAATGTGATTGTCTGAATGTTTTTTGAATGCAAGTATTTTACTAATTGTTTAGCATACTGCAAATCAAGATTCCGATGTTTTGCTAGCATTTTTTGAGCATAGCACCAATCACATTTGCAATTGCATGTGTAATTGGTAGTTAACCAAGCTGTAGAAATGTTTTGCATACTTGCTCACTCCTTTATATTATTAATATTGAATATGATATCATATTTATGAATTTATGTCAACCTTAATCGAGAGATTTGAAAAACAAAGAGCCAGTTACGAATAACTGACTCTTCGGGAGTTGTAATTATAACTCCTTTGGCTTACTTACGGGTCGCAATCGTAGTTTGAAACGTTACCTTTTGCTCCTTCTACCGTGTCATTTGACACAATTTCAGTTGCCTGAGATAACTCAAGAAGTTCCTTCAACATGCGATTCCATCCTTTCTATTAAAACAGAAAAATTATAGCCTACAGCAATTGCCCTAGCAATTACGTTTTACATAACATCATATTTTCCAAGTTTTGTCAACAGTTTTATATTATTTTTTTCTCAAATCTTATGTTTTTTACCTGCATTCCAATACTTTTATAAAAATTAATAGCGTTATTATTAAATCCCCATACCATCAACTCTATGCTATCAATTCTTAATTCTTTTGCTAAATTTAAAATTTCATTGTATAATTTTTTGCCGATTCCTTTTTTTTGATATTCTTTTTTTACACAAATATCACTAATGTTTATAATTCTTCGGTCTTTCATGATTTTATTATTTAATACTTTTTTTAGTTCTGCAAAGCAAATACCTATTATTTCTTTATTATATTCTGCAACTAAATATATATTATTTGCATTTAATATTTCTTCTTCAAATGTATTAATATCAAGAGGATCAATATCTTTATAAATATCATTTCTATTTTCTACATGGATTTTATGTACTTGCATTACTAATTCATGTATTTGTTTAAAATCTTCTTTATTTGCTTTTCTTATAATAATATCTTTATTCATTATTATCCCTCCATTTTAGTAATCACTATCTATCTTAATTTTCAATATATAGATTTATACTTTTATCTGATTTAATTTAGTTTATAATTTCATTTTTATTAACGACTTCTATATGTCTAATTAGATAAACTACTGTATTATCCATATATTCCTTCTTTAAGTCATAAAAAAATTTTTAGTCATTCAATTATTTCGAATAACTTATTATATTAATAATATTATCATAAAATATAAATTTTCTCAACCAATTTTTGATTATAAAAATTTTTCTTTTTATTTATTTTTTTAAGGGATTGAGATTATATCCCATATTTTACATTTGTGTATATACAAATGTGTTGCTTGTTAGGACATAAAAATTGTTAAATTCACATAACGCTATGTTCTACTTTTATATAAAATCAAACAAAAGCTTCCTTTTTCATTTTATATGCAAATGCTTTCTCACTTGGTAAGATTTCTTCTCTTTGCAAATTACTATCTACCATTAGAATTGTTTCTTCATCATCTGTTAATTCTCTTACTATACATGGTATTTCCCCAATATCTGCCAACTCGACTGCTCTTTTTCTTCTGTGTCCTGATACTATTTCAAATTTGTTATCTTTTTTAGGTCTTACTATTATTGGATTTAATATTCCATTTTCTTTTATACTTTCTACTAAATTTTTCATTTGTTCATCATCTTTAACTTTAAATGGATGATTTTTAAAATTTTCTATTCTGTTTATATCTATCTTTTCGGCTCTACCCATATAACTTCCATGCGTTCTTTCAAAAAAGTCATCTAAAGTTGGTAAATTATATGGTTCATGTATTTTTTTATTATTCATTCTAAAACACCTCTTTCTTAAATATAAAAAAAAGACACCATTTTTTTATTTTGATGTCTTTAAAGGTGGTATACGGAAACATGTTTCCTACTAACCACGTTATAATTATTTTTTATAAATTTTAATCAATTTTATCATTTTTTAAGTCATTATTAGGTGTTTTTTTGATGTGTCAGAAACATCTCAAATTTGTTTATTTTTCAATACTTTCCTTCAATTCAAGAACACATACGCATTCCACATGACTTGTAAACGGAAACATATCAACAGGCTTAATAAATTTTATTTCAAAAAACTCTTCAAACTTGGCCAAATCTCTAGTTAATGTTGCAGGATTACAACTTATGTATATCAACTTTTTAGTTTTTATTTTTATAATGTTATTAATACTTTTATTGTCCAAACCTTTTCTTGGCGGGTCAACCATAACTATATCTGGAATAATTTTTTGTTTATTTATTAAATCATCTAAAATTCTCTCTGTATCGCCCGCAATAAATTTTGTATTTTCTATATTATTCAATTTAGCATTTTCTTTTGCTGTTTCTATTGCTTCTTCAACAATTTCCACACCATATACTTTTTTTGCATATTTAGACATAAATAAAGAAATTGTTCCTATGCCACAATACAAATCAAAAACCACAACATCTTTTGTGATTCCAGCACTTTCTATTCCTATATTATATAACTTTTCTGCTTGGATTGGGTTTACCTGATAAAACGAAAGTGGTGATATTTTAAATTTATAATCTCCTAAAATATCTGTTATATATCCATCCCCATATAATTTTATATTTTCTTTACCAAGTATTACATTTGTATTTTTTTCGTTTATGTTTTTTATAATTGATTTTACATTTTTAAAATTTATATTTATCGATTCTACTAGTTCTTTTTCTTTTGGAATTTCTTTTCCATTTATAACTATTATAAGCATTATTTCATTGGTTTTTACACCTATTTTGGCTACTATATGCCTTACTAATCCTTTTTGATTTTTCTCATCATATACACTTATTTTATTTTTAATTATAAAATCAAAAACAAATTTTGCAACCTTTTCTGCTTCCTGATTTTGAATTAAGCAATTTTCTATTTTTACTATTTCATGAGTTCTGTTAGCAAAAACTCCCATAATAGGATTATTATCTTTATCTAATCCAATTGGATACTGAGCTTTGTTTCTATAATTATATGGATTCTCCATACCAAGTGTTTCTTTTACTTCTACTTTTGTTTTCAACATTTTATTAACTAGATTTTGCACATTATTTTGCTTTATTCTTAATGTTTCTTTATAGTCTATATGTCTTAAATTACACCCACCACAACGCTTATAAGTTGCACAATCGAAATCAACTCTATATTTTGAAGATTCAATTATTTCTAATGCTTTTCCAAATGCATAAGACTTTAAGACTTTTACTATAAGAATTTTAACCTTTTCTCCTTTTATTGTATTTGGTATAAAAATCGTAAAATCATGTATTTTTGCAATACCTTCGCCATTTGATCCATTATCTATAATCTCAACCATATATTCTTTATTTTTTTCTACTGGCATCTTTACCTCCAATGTACAAACGTGGATTTTCTTTTCTAATTATACTATGGTTTGTTTGGTTTTTCAATATTTTATCTTATTTGTTATTTATTTTTATTGACTTTTTTGTAACAAAATAGTATATTATATATAAGTTTTAAAAGGATGTTGATATATAATGTTTCAAGTTATTATAAAGTTATTAACTGTAATTATGTTGCTATGTGGTATAATTTTAATATATGATGCTCGAATTTTAACCAAAAGATTTTTTGGCTTTGGTGACCAGAACGAGGCTTCTAGTGGTTTAAAAATTTTAGGTTTTATTATTACTATTATTGGTGGATTGATTTTTTATTTTTGTAGATAAAAAGTTTCAAAATCTCTTGACAATTATTAGACAAATGTGCTAATATAAATATTGTAAAATAAATATTTGCGGATGTGGCGGAACTGGTAGACGCGCTGGTCTTAGGAACCAGTGTCAACGACGTGGGGGTTCGAGTCCCTTCATCCGCACCAAAATTTGACCATTTTAAACAATTTTAAATAAATTTTAAAACTCTCTAATTACTGAAAATAGGGAGTTTTTAATTTTGAATAAATTTCACGTACATTTTAAAAATTTCTGCTACTGCACCCTTTACTGCACCCCTCTTTTAAATTCTAGTTATATCAAGCAAAATAAAAAAGAAGCCCATTCAGACTTCTTCTGCAATCTCAATTATTCTTTGAAAATTCTTAATACCACTAATCCATTTTAAACTATCTATGCTTAATACTTCAAAATAATTCTTGTATCTGTTATATTCTTTCTTGTTTTTTATGTTTAATATTTTTATCATTCGTAGAAATTTCATATATGCTTCTTTCATACTACATCACCTCTAGGCATATTATAACATATTATGTAAAATATTTGTGTCGAAGGGTGTCGAGTGTCGCTGTTATTTTTTGTCTTTTTTTATATTGACATCATATTGGATTTTTGGTATAGTATGTGTATCGTTTGAGTACTCACTCCACGACAGCTTAGTTGTATTAAGTAGCAACTAGCTGTTAGTTGTTACTAGAATGCAACTAGGCTTATGCTTAATTGCAACGAAGGAAAGGAGTGAGTACATTGGAATGGTTTTTAGTTATTACTATTATTTTATTTGCTTTAGCTTTTCTGTTTGAAAAAATCACTGATTTTATTAAACAATTAAAGTCTGGTTCGGCTAAGCTGATAAAAGGCTTTGAAGCTAAGTTGTCAATTGTTCCAATTGATATCAAAAAAAGTGAAGTAAGTGCTACGGACACAAACTCCACAAACGAAAACTTTGATTAGTCTATCTAATCAGTAAGGAGCTTTGCTCCTTATTTTTTATTATATTCTTTTTATCACAAGTTATTCTTTTTTTCAATAGCTTTTGTAGATGTCTTTAAATATTAATATTTTTGTAACAGAATTGTAACACTTCTTTTTGTATCTGTCAATATTATAACACAGATTTTTCCAAATTGCAAATTTCATTAAAATCAAGCCCAAAACCGACCTTTGACAATCAATTTTAAGCCGTTTTTATTTTTAGCTCAACAAGTTATATTCCTTGATTTTTCGGTATTTTTGAATTTTTTTAAACTTTTTTTGAAAAATTACTTGACATACTCGTACGAGTATAGCATGATATATATAGATTAAAAGAAAGGGGGTTGATAATATGATACAAAAAATTAAAAAGCTTATAGCTTCCCACTACCAAATGAAAAAGCTACAAGCTCATCGTAAACAACTTTGGCAAGACATTATGATTATACATCATATGTTCGACTAAGTTGTAAGGGGTCTATCCCCTTACACATATTATAAAAGGAGATGATTAAAATGTCAAGAAATTATGAAAAAGAAAGAGAATGGTCAAAGAATAAATATGTTAGAATACTTGGAGATATAGACAAAGAATTAGCTGAAGAATTAAAAGCTAAATTAAAAAAAGAAAATAAATCTATTGCTAGTTGGATTACTGAAAATGCTAAAAGATATTTAGAAGAGAATCGAGTAGAGAATAAATAATTATTTTATTTATTCCCTCTCACACCACCGTACGTACCGTTCGGTATACGGCGGTTCAATCTGTATATTCAATATGTACTTTTGTATATTGGTCTAGTAAAAATACTAGACCTC
>OCVV012849862.1_pt1 | contig 38923 bp, 38 predicted proteins | sample 1539721 | NCBI WGS metagenome assembly OCVV01 (sample SAMN02144230, study PRJEB22623) | gut metagenome | biome: sheep rumen | host: Ovis aries | place: New Zealand | reverse complement strand
TTCGTACTTTCGTGACATCATGATTTTCTCCTTTGCCTTACTATAATATCATTGAGCCACGGGTGTTACAACTTTAATTTATCACATCAACCATGTTCACGATGTTTTTGGAAGCCGTGGTCCGGATCCTGGGGACCATTATAATGACCTAGATTCGCAGATGGATCCGACAAAGAAAAATATGCAGGTCATGGAACTTGTGGAACGATACCTTGCCACCAGGACAGGCGTCAAACCGAACACCCTGGCGAACTACAAGTTCGTAACGAATCTACTGGAGAAGGAAGAATTCGCATGGAAGAAGATCAGCGAGGTCAAGACCTCTGACGCGAAGCTGTTCCTCATAAAACTCCAGCAGGACGGCAGGCGCTATTCTACTGTAAAAACTGTGAGAGGTGTGCTGCGGCCAGCTTTCCAGATGGCGGTTGATGATGATTTGCTCAATAAAAACCCCTTCGGTTTTGAACTTGCCGGGGTGGTGGTAAACGATAGCGTAACCAGAGAGGCCATCTCACGGGAACAGATGCGAAGGTTTCTGAAATTTGTCCATGACGACAACTGCTACTGCAAATACTACGAAGTGGTTTACATCCTGTTCCATACGGGGATGCGCATCTCCGAATTCTGTGGTCTGACCATCATGGACATTGATTTTGAACACCATTTAATCAACATTGACCATCAGCTTCAGCGCAATTCAGATATGACGCTCGTCATCCAGGAGACCAAGACTCATGCCGGAACCAGGGTGCTCCCCATGACGGATGATGTGGAGATGTGCTTTCGCGCCATCGTTGAGGACAGGCCTACGCCGCGCTATGAGCGCATAATCGATGGGCATAGTGGCTTTCTGTTCCTCGACGAGAATTGTCTTCCGCTGGTGGCCATGCATTGGGAGCACCGCTTCAACCACATGGTCAAACGCTACAACGATATTTACCGGATGCAGATGCCCAACATCACGCCTCACATCTGCCGCCACACTTACTGCAGCAATCAGGCGAAGACGGGGATGAACCCGAAGACGCTTCAGTACCTGATGGGGCATTCGGACATCTCCGTCACGCTCAACACCTATACCCACCTGGGACTGGAGGATGCCGCCGAGGAACTGCGTCGCGTGGAGGAAGCCGAGGCCGCCCGCAGGGAGCAGGAGAAGATCGCGGGCAAGGCGCAGCCTACCCAGAAGATGTTCAAGGCGGTGTGACGCAAAAAACAGCAGAACACCAAATTCAACAAGACCGGACGTCCAGAACGCCCGGCCTGTTTTTAGGAAGTGATGAAATGAGAAACGAGGAATTGGTAGAGAAAATTTTTTCCGGTTGTGATGCAGATGCGGCCTATGAGCAGCTGTTACGGAATTTGAGACCAATGATCTGCAAGATCGCGTATGCGCATCTGCGGAAAATCCCTATTTTAGACGAGGACGACTACACGCAGGAAGCCCTGATTCTGATGTGGAAACTGATGTCCAACGGAAAAGTCAAACCTGGGTTCCAGTTCAGCAACCTGTTCTACATAGCGTTCGAGCGGCGGTGCATCAACCTTTACCGTGATTATGTCCTAAAGAATATGATATTTATTTACGGCAAAGAAGATGAGCTCCATTACGGCTACCACACAGGGTATTTCATTGAGGACGAATACGCTCAGAAGTATCGGAAGGCGCAGAGTGAACGGAACAGGCGCTATCGGGAGCGGAAGAATCCGGAACTGGCTTCCAAGCAAAAACCTCCGAGACTGACGGAGGAAGAACGCAAGGAGCGGAACCGTCAGCGTAGCAGGGCTTACTATCAGGCCAATAAGGAGAAATGCGCTGACCAATGGATCTCGCGAGAAGTATCTTGATAAACAGTTTTGGTTTGAGTTAGTAGGGCAGTTAAAGAATCTCTATTCTCGTTATTCATTATGCGCCTCCCGAAAGCTTTCTATAAAGATTTACAGGGGCATAGGCCATACCCATAGTGGACATGGCCTATACGCTGCTTACTGATTGCTGGACAATTCCAGGCTGCAATGCTCTGAAGCTTTTCCTGTTGCGTCAACCAAGCACAGGGAAACCAAATTGCCCTGTTCAGACAGTTCCCAGACGATGTTATCGGAGAGAACGGTTTTGCAAACAGGCAAATCAGAAACGTTGATTTTTACGGCGTTACGATAGATAACACAGGAGAATACGGCAGTATCAATCTCCGCCGGAGACTCCAGCAGTAAATCACCTTTCGTGTGCTCTGCCGGAAGCCGGTATTCTTCTGCTGTTTGCCGATAATCAGCACAGATCACAAGCGTAATACGGTGGATGATGTGATCCGTCTGGTCAAAGGCCAACTCCAGCAAGGAGGTATCGTCTTTGCGAAAAGAACAGTAATCTACGGCCTTACACTCCTTTTCCGCGCGTATCTGCATCGGGATATAATCTGTCAGAACGACAGACCTTTGAATAGACGTGTTCGTAATAGTCATAAAGCGTCCTCCTTATTTCTTGATGAACGCATGGATAACTGCGTCATACGGCTCTCCGTTTCGGGGCTTGCTGATGATAAAGTCCCAATTCCCATGATGCACAATACGTCCATATGGAATTCCGTTTTTTGTAACAGCGGACAAGGACTGCTGCATATCATAGAGCATGATTTGGGCCGCCAGTTTGGTAGGCTCAGAAGAATGCCCCGTGTTTACCTGCTTGACTATATAGTCGGCCATGTGCTCGGTTGCGTTCGCATGTACCCACAGCGTTTCACCATCTGTCTTGATGATGAAGGAGCGGGGGATCTCCGTGCCCGGATAATTCGGCTGAGTGGGGGTAATATCATCCCAAACCTTTGCCGAGGCACCACCCGTTCCGTGGAATAGGTTGCTAAAGCTCTTGCTCATACCGCCCGCCTCCGTTCAAAGGCCATGGCAGTTTTGCTGGGGAAGGCCAAAACGTGGATCCCCTGCGCCCTCAGCGAGTCAAAACAGGCGTAATGATCAGAGCCATAGACGAGAATCGTATGGGGACATAAGACACGCACCATTTCATTTAATCCATCCTCAAAGCGGCGGCGGTCAGCCAGCTTGCGCGGACTCCCGCCCACTGTTCCGATAGCCACCATGCTTTCTTTCGGTATGCCGTCCCAGCAATATTTATAGGATTCTGGAGTCCCCCAGCGGACGTTGTTGGTTACTTGCAGTCCATTCTTTCCAAGCCAATACCCAAAAGCACGCATCCGATAAGTATTGTAAATCTTGATCGGCTCCGGAAAATCTTGGTAGGTCGAAAAATCCGGGGTAATAACTCCTGCAAAATGACGGAGGACTTTTAACGCCTGGGAGCTGTCATGCCAGATTCCACGCGGGCCATCGAACTTGTAATCATCCATGTAAAAGCAGACAAAGGCATCGTAAAAGAAATCTTTGTCGTTTCGAGCAAGCGCATTTTTGTAAATGTGCTTGGCCTCATCCCATAGAATGATCCTCGTGGGTGGATTGCTCGCTGTTGTGGGACAGTGCGGGATATCGTTTTCTGTGTACATTGCACCTATACACATATAGGCATTCCAAACATCTTTGCATCCGGCTCGGACGCATTTCATCTGAGACATAATAATCTCCTTGTTGGCACGATCAACAGGGCATAGTTGTGCCTTGATAAAAAAGATTTGCCCTGAGGCCGCGCCTCCGAGGATCTCAGATGTAATTTACCAGACTACAGGTAGAAATACTCGGAGACGCAGAATTATGGTTTGTCAAGACTTTTTTGCGGGGTACCCACAGTTTTTCTTGACTTTTACTCCGAGTTCTTCTAAAATAAATACGCCAGACTACGGGTAGAAATACTCGGAGACAAGCATCGTGTTGATTGCGCCAACAGTCAATACGGTGCTTTTCTTATATGGCTATATACAAGCAATGGCCTCACCGCCTTTCAGTATCAATTATCACTCTCGGAGCAGGTCAAGCAGCGCATAGTAGTAATAAGTGCGATTGCGCGGCTTATTGTCCGAGTAGAGAATTCGGTTATCAACCAGTAGCCCAAGGAAGCGGTTTACGCTTGTCGGGGGTACCTTTGTGACCTCTGCCACCTGTTTTGCGTTAGTTATGGGGTTCTTATAGAGCGCATCAATAACTTCCACCATTCCAGAGGAACGTGCCAAGGCACACGCTTTGGTCATATGATCGTTGTAAAGCGCATTGATCTTTGTGATCAGCTGGATATACTTGTCGCATTGCGTCGCCACAGTCTGGAGGAAGAATTTGATCCATTCATTCCACTCACCTCTGAAGCGGATGTTATTGAGAAGCGTATAGTATTTGATCTTATCCCGTTCCAGAGCCTCGCTGATGAAGAAGCAGGGGAGGTCGATCTGTTTTTTGGCATACAGATACATGGGGATCAGCATTCTGCCGACACGCCCATTGCCGTCCACAAAGGGATGAATCGATTCAAATTGTGCATGTATGATTGCTGTGCGGACAAGAGGGCGGAAATTATCGCGCGGCGTGTTGATGTAGGCAATAAGGTTGTCCATCAGACCAGGCACGTCTTCCGGTACAGGGGGAATGAAGGTAATGGCGTGGGTCTTGTCCTTCTTCCCGATATAGTTCTGTGAAATGCGGTAGGCCCCGACAATATCCGGCTTCTCCACGTTGCCGCGCATCAATGCAGAGTGCATTGTGTAGAAAAACTCGTGAGAAAAATCGTGATAGTGAAGAAGGTCATACCCGGTTGCTGTCGCCAGATAGTAATTCATGACCTTATTCACGTCTTGGTCTTTATCGTTAGGAGCAAGCTGGCTGATTAGCACGCCGTCCAATGTGGCCTGTGTTCCTTCTATTGCAGAGGAAGCAACTGCCTCTTTTTGCTGGAGCGTAGGCATAAACCAAGACGAGTCCAGCTTGCTGTCACGAATTTTCTCCTTATATACCTCCAGCTTGGAAGTAGCATCAATCAGCTCTTCAAAAAATACAGACTGATCAATGACCCCACTTTGCAGAGGGAGTAAACTTGCTTGGTAAGACCCAGTCATGGTTCCAACATCCCCTTTCTTCCGATATTATATCATATTAAAACCAAAAGTCAAGTGTTTTGGTTCTATATAAATTCATTCAAGGCTTTTTGCACCCGTATTTCTCAAATTTGGTTTTAAGGCCTTGTCCTTCGAGGACGTGGCCTGTTTTTTATTTAAAGATCTCTGTCACATATGCAGCCCTCGAGACAAAGCTACCCTGCTCCGGCAACACCAGCACACCATCGGCATGGTCTTATAGCTGCACTAAGAGACAATCCCATACATCCCCAGCTTTGCAGCTCATTCCGTGATCCTCTATGAATTGAAGGCCTGCGAGTGTGTCTGTGATGTAGGTTTCGTAATCCATAGCGTAGATCTGCACAGTTGCCACAATGCGGTATGGCCGCGCTCGATCTGCTTAGTGTAAAAGAATCATTGACAAACAGAAACCAACAAAACAATCTTGCCAATGTTTACTTGACCCATACATGATGAGACAGCCGCAGATCCGACCATTGAAAGCAATGCAGTTTTGTAGTATGATGATATGAATATCGCATCCGGAGACTGGGAGACCAATTCCTTGCGTCGGAACAGTGCGGAGCGGCAAGCGGCGCTTCACCGTCTAATCCGGGCGGTAGTAAAACATCCCCGATTTTACTACCATTTGACTACCATTGACGGCTCTAACTTGCCCCAATTTGCCGCATTTCGTTCAATCTGTGACATTGTAACCCGAAAAGCAGCAGAAAAACAGATGGGGCAAATCGGTGCAAATCGAGGCATGGAGTGGCATATAAGGAGGTGTTTCAAAATAATACGTATACTTTTCATCTGCCACGGCAATATTTGCCGCAGTCCGATGTGTGAATTTGTCTTCAGGGACATGGTGCGGCAGTCCGGTCTGTCCGAACAGGTTGCAATTGCCTCAGCGGCGACGAGCTGTGAGGAATTAGGCAATCCGGTTTATCCGCCTGCACGGCGTATACTGGAACAGCACGGCATTTCCTGTGAGGGGAAAACTGCCCGTCGGATGAACCGGGACGATTATGATTTCTATGATCGAATCATAGCCATGGATCGAAATAATCTCCGCAATATGTGCCGCATTTGCGGTGCAGATGACGATGGGAAGTTCAGTCTGCTCATGGATTATACCGACCGGCCGGGTGATGTCGCCGATCCATGGTATACACGGGATTTCGAAGCCACATGGCGGGATGTGGAAGAGGGATGCCGCGGGTTGTTAAAGGACATAACACAGCAGCTTTTATGAAGAAGGAAGTAATGCAGAAAATGGCAGGAAGAAATATTGACATGGTACATGGCTCGATCGGTGATAAGGTTTTGCTCTTTGCCGTTCCGCTTGCCTCTACCGGCATTTTACAGCAGATGTTTAACGCGGCAGATATTGCGGTAATTGGTCAATTCTGCGGAAAAAATGCGATGGCGGCAGTTGGCAGCAACAGCCCGCTGATCGGTTTGATGGTAACCTTTTTTATCGGAATTTCGCTGGGCGCGAACGTGGTCATATCCCGTTTTACCGGGCAGAAAAATGAAGAGGGCGTTTGCGGCGCAGTACATACGGCAATTCTGATGGCGGTGCTCTGCGGAATCTTTATGACAATCTTCGGGGAACTTGCGGCGCCGCCGGTCTTGCGGCTGCTGTCTGTACCCGCAGAAATTATGGATATGGCGACGCTGTATTTGCGCGTTTATCTGCTCGGCATGCCGGTTATTTTGCTCTATAACTTTGAATCGGCTATTTTTCGCAGTCAGGGCGACACGCGCACGCCGCTGATCAGCCTGTTTGTTTCCGGCATCATCAATGTCGGTCTGAATGTATTCTTCGTCGTGGTATTGGGCATGACAGTGGATGGCGTTGCGGCGGCAACTGTCATCTCCAATGCAGTCAGTTCGGCACTTCTGTTTTATTTTCTGGTGCGCAGCGATACCGCGATTCGTGTACAGCGCAGAAAATTTCACATCCATCGGCACGCCCTGAAGGAAATTCTGCGGATTGGTATTCCCGCAGGCTTACAGAGCATGGTATTTTCGCTGTCAAATATCTGCATTCAATCCGCCATCAACAGTTTAGGCGCGGATGTCATTGCAGCCTCTGCGGCGGCGTTTAATATTGAAATTTTTGCCTATTATATCATCAATTCCTTCGGGCAGGCGTGTACCACCTTTGTCGGACAAAACTACGGTGCAGAGCAGTTTGATCGCTGCCGGCGTGTCACACGGATCTGCATGATACAGGATATGCTGTTTACGGCACTCATCGCGGGAACCATCTTTTTCTCCGGCGGTTTTCTGCTGCATCTCTTTAATGGGGATCCGGCGGTCATTTCGTTCGGTATGATCCGCATGCGGTATATTTTGTCGGCAGAGCTGGTGAATGTAGTCATCGAAGTGCTTTCCGGCTGCCTGCGCGGGTACGGGTATTCCATGATACCCGCATTCCTGTCTCTGTTCGGCATCTGCGGCGTGCGCATCAGCTGGGTCTATACGATATTCCGCCATATACCGACGTTCGATATCCTCATGATGGTGTATCCCATCAGCTGGATTGTGACAGCATGCGCCATCACGGTGTCTTATCTGGTGCTGCGAAAGCGCATGACCGGCAGACAATCCGCAGCAAATCCATAAGATTCGTTTCAGATACAATGATTCAGGAGGAAACCGGATGGAACATACAAATCAGTTTGAACTTGTCGCAGGCGTTTTGCAGCGCTGTACTCCGGCGGGCACAAAGCTGGTATTGCCCGAAGAAACCCACGCGATTGCAGCGCACGCCTTTTCCGGATGTGACAAAGTGACGGAAATCGAAATATCCGTCCTTCAATTGCAGCTGCTGGCAGAGCACTGCTTTTCCGCATGCACCGCGCTGCGCAGGCTGTCACTGTGGTGTGAAGTGTCGGATGCTGCCGGCGTGCGGTTTTCCAGCCGTCAGACGCTGCGCCGCTATCTCGGCGTGCCGGAGGAGACGGAAGTGGAATGGGAATGTCCGACAGTCTGGTGTATGGAAGACCGCTGCCAATTCTGCGGCGGTACGCTGCGCAATGGCTTTCTGCGTGTCTGCACATTCTGCGGGCGCATGAACTGAACGGCGGGGCAGAATGAGGTCTGTGTGTCATCCGGCATGCAGACCGTTTTTTCGCGCACCGGATAGAAGCGGATGAAAAAACACAGCGTATGTGATACAATGGACAAAAACATAAGGCAAGGAAATTCGGAATGAAACGATTGGTCATAGGAATGTTGGCTCATGTAGATGCCGGTAAGACGACATTGTCTGAGGGCATGCTGTATTTGAGCGGAAATTTGAAAAAACTCGGACGTGTCGATCACGGCGATGCGTTTTTGGATACTTACCGGCTGGAACGGGAGCGCGGCATTACCATTTTCTCCAAGCAGGCGATTTTGTCGCTCGAGAACACGCAGTTCATGCTGATGGATACGCCGGGACATGTGGATTTTTCCACGGAAATGGAGCGCACGCTGCAAATTCTGGATTATGCCATTCTGGTAATCAGCGGCAGTGACGGCGTACAGGGACATACCGAGACCCTGTGGAAGCTGCTGGAGCAGTACCGCATACCGACCTTTCTGTTTGTCAACAAAATGGATTTGGACGGCGCGGAGTATGACGCGGTGCTTGCGCAGCTCAGACGGCGGCTGAGCGAGAACTGCGTCGACTTTTCCGAGGGACGCGATATGGAACTGTGGCGGGAGGAGGCCGCTGTCTGCTCCGAGGAGCTGATGGCAGCCTATCTGGACAGCGGAGAGCTGCCCCTGCCGGAGCTGCGCCGCGCGATTGTGCACCGCGCACTGTTCCCGTGCTTTTTCGGCTCGGCGCTCCGGCTGGAAGGTGTGGAATATTTCCTGCGCGGACTGGAGCAGTATACGGTCAACCCGAGATACCCGAAGAAATTCGGGGCAAAGGTGTATAAAATTTCGCGTGACCCGCAGGGCAGCCGCCTCACGTGGATGAAAATCACGGGAGGCATGCTTCCGGTCAAAACCCGCCTGACCAATGCAGGGCTCTCTGTCCCGAAGGACGAGGCATGGGAGGAAAAAGCCGATCAGCTGCGGCTGTACTCCGGTGAAAAATATCAGATGACCGATTGTGTGCCGGCAGGCTGCGTGTGCGCGGTGACGGGACTGACCCGGACCAAGCCGGGCGATGCGCTGGGATTGGAGGCGGCATCGCCTGCGCCGGTGCTGGAGCCGGTTCTGACCTATCAGCTTCGGCTGCCGGAGGGGAGCGATGTCACCGCCGCGCTGCGTCAGCTGCGGCAGCTGGAGGAAGAAGACCCGCAGCTGCATATTGTCTGGAATGAGCGGCTGCAGGAGATTCATATTCAGCTGATGGGAGAAATTCAGCTGGAGATTCTGAAAAGTCTGATTGAGGAGCGGTTCGGACTGCAGGTCACGTTTGACACCGGAAATATCGTCTACAAAGAGACCATTGCCGCACCGGTTGAGGGCATTGGACATTTTGAACCGCTGCGCCACTATGCGGAGACCCACTTGCTGCTCGAGCCGCTGCCGCGCGGGAGCGGTCTGGAATTTGCCAGCGCATGCAGCGAGGACGTGCTCGACCGAAACTGGCAGCGGTTGATTCTGACCCATCTGGCGGAAAAAGAGCATCTCGGCGTGCTGACAGGGTCGCCGATCACGGATATGCGCATCACCCTGCTGACCGGACGTGCCCATGCAAAGCATACGGAAGGCGGCGATTTTCGTCAGGCGACCTACCGGGCGGTGCGTCAGGGACTGATGAAGGCGGAATCGGTGCTGCTCGAGCCATGGTATGCGTTCCGCCTTGAGCTGCCGCAGGCAAGTGTGGGGCGGGCGATGTCGGATATTCCGGCGCGCGGCGGAACCTTTGACCCGCCGGAAACAGACGGCGAAAATTCGGTTCTCTGCGGACACGCCCCGGTTGCAGCGATGCGCGATTATCCGATGGAGGTCCTCGCCTATACAAAGGGCCGCGGACGGGTTTCGCTCACTGTCGATGGCTATCGTCCATGCCACAATACCGAGGAAGTGGTTGCCCGAATCGGGTATCAGCCGGAAGCGGACGTGGAAAATACGCCGGATTCCGTCTTTTGTTCCCATGGTGCGGGGTATACCGTCAAATGGCATGAGGTGGAGCAGCAGATGCATTTGCCGGCTGTCATCAGGCTGCGTGCGGACGATTCGGCACCGGAGCAGACGGTCACCCGCACGGCGCGCGCGTCGTACAGCAGCCCGCAGGAACTGGATCGGGAGCTGAAAAAGATTTTTGAGCGCACCTACGGCAAAATTCAGCCGCGTGCGTTCCGGTCCGCGCGTTCGATGGGGTATGACCATCCGCGTGAGGTTCTGCGGCAGCTGGAGCCGGCGCAGGATTATCTGCTCGTCGACGGCTACAACATCATTTTCTCGTGGGATGATCTCCATGCCCTCGCGCAGGACAGTATGGATGCCGCCCGTCAATCGCTGATGAATACGCTTTGCAATTATCAGGCGTACCGCCGGTGTGAGGTCATCCTCGTGTTTGATGCGTATCGCGTGCCGGGGCAGACCGGTGTGGTGGAACGCTATCACAACATCCATGTCGTCTATACGAAAGAAGCCGAAACGGCGGATATGTTCATTGAAAAGGTGTCCTACGAGATCAGCGGACGGAGAAATGTACGCGTCGCGACGTCGGACGGCATCGAACAGATCATCATTCTGGCGCACGGCGCGCAGCGCATTTCGGCGCGCGCCTTTCGGGACGAGGTGGAGCAGGTGGAGCGGCAGATTGCGCAGTCCATCCGCCGGCAAAATGAAACCTGACCGGCGCGGAAAGACGGTGACTTTTTTGACAAAACATTTGCGGTTCGGGTTGATTTTTCGTGCATTTTCCACAGAAGTATGGTATGATAAAGAAAATTAAACGCAAAAGGAGCGTTTTGGTATGGAAAACAACCTTTTTACCAATGCACATATTCTGGCGTGGCTGCAATATTTTTCGGACAATGCCGATGTCGATTTGGAGCATGTCAAGATTCTCGACATCACGAAGAAAAACAAGAACCTGATTCCGGCGGTGGAATCCCATCGTTCGGTGCTGGTGTTTACCGAGGCGGGACATCCGGATATCTTTTACCGCATGTTCAACGCCGGTCTGGGCGAATGTACGGTCGTCTATAACGAAGGCAGCGACCCGGTCGGTCCGATCAAACAGAACAAGGTTTACGACATGATTGACCGCGGCATCAATGCCTCTGCGGGTATGCTCATTCTCAACCCGAAGGCGCGCAGCACGCTGAAATTCGGCATGTCAAATCAGTCGTTTGCCTTTGGCTCCGTGCGCTATGTCGGCTCCGAAATTCGCTCAATTATTCTGAGCAAAATGCAGATTGACCCGCAGAAAAATCTCTGCGTGATTTCCGGTGAGTCGATTGCGGTAGAAGCGGCAATTCACGGGGGCGAGGGCACGATTATCGCCGTGGAATACAACTCGCGCGACCGCAAGACAATGGAGGACAATGTCCATCAGTTTGGTCTGAATAATATTACGATAATCGATCATGTGGATGAACAGACCATGGCAGACCTGCCGGTGCCCGATGTCACGATGCTGGTTGCATCCGCGAGCATGGAACAGGAGATGAAATGCCTGCTCAAGCTCAATCCCAACATGGAATTTGTTATTTATACGCTTGACTTTGCTGTTGCCGCGGGCATGCCTGCCCTCTGCAAGACTCTTGGGATCAAAGACCCGGACATCATTCAGGTGACGGTCTCCAAGCTCAACGGCAAAAATACCTTTGATACGCAGCCTGCGCCGTGGATTATCACGGGCAAGGCGGGGGAATGACAATCGAATTGCCACAGCATCCGAATGCCGCAGATGTTTTGTCTGCGGCATTTTTTCGTATGGCTCTGTCACAATAGATGGTTGATTATTTGTATAGACAAAACAGCCCCTTAAATGGAGCTGCTTTATCAAACAGAAATTGTTATCAACTTGTTTGGCTTTGCGAAATCAATCCTTGCTCTTTCTGAGGCATATAAAATAGCCTATCATGATTGCAGCAACAAGCGGAATTGACATATCGCCTATGGCTGAAAACTGATAGCCGCTTCTTGTGATGAATGTAGCATATAGATAATCAAGAATGTTCCAAAAGACGAAAAACAATCCTACGAATAGGGCAAATGCCGCTTTCTTATTCTTCATCATACAGTTCATCTCCTATCAAAAGTGAGTTGTGTTTTAGTCGATATATAGCATCAACTTCAACTATCATTCAGACATTCAGACGGAAATAGTCACAATAAAGTTTCACTCTGCTGTGGGCGTTAAGCTGCCGACGGAATTACTGGTCTGCAAGGCAATTTATTGCAAGCTTCTGCTTTTATGGTGGTCAACGCAAAGGTCAGCAAGATAATCTGCTTCTCAACCTCCGTCTCCTTGACGTAGTTGACAAAGTTATGCCAGACAAGGCAGCTGTTGAGGCGCTTCGCCGAAACGCCATGAAACCCACGCATAAACCGCTTTCTACTATATTATAGCACAAATCCCCATTTTTTTGTCAACCAACTTTAACGACAGAGCATTTCATATCACGTCATGACAGAAAAAAGCCGGAAAACAGGGGAAACCTGCGTTCCGGCTCAAATATGTTTGGGATTTTACTTGTGCAGCAGCTGAAGAATACGCTGCATGGAATCCAGGCTGACCTGACCGGGGGCCGAGGAAAAGCCGACCGTTCCGAAGGTCATCGAGCTGCCGAAAATCTCACCGCTCAGACGGCTGATGGTACCGAGCCGGCCCATCGACATGGTGACGAGCGGGCACTCGGTCTGCCGGGACATGCGCTCTGTCGCGCTCAGCAGTGTCAGTACATCGCGGCTGGTGTGCGGCATGACAGCCAGCTTGAGAATGTCCGCGCCAAGCGCCTCCGCACGCTTCATGCGGTCAATCAGCTCATCCTCCGGCGGTGTCTGCTCGAAGTCGTGACTGGAGATGATGACAGGAAGACCTGCTTCGTGTGCCGCAGAGACAATGCGGTTTACGATTTCATCTCCCGCGAACAGCTCGACATCAATCATATCTGCGAGATGCTCCGAGATTGCCACTTCATGAAGCTTGACATAATAGTCCATGTCAATCTTCTCGCTTCCGCCCTCGCCCTTGGTGCGGAAGGTGAACAGAATCGGCCGATCTCCGAGAATACCCCGCAGCACGCGCGCTGCACGGCGCACTTCATGCAGATCGTTATAGTCCTCAAACCAGTCGACACGCCATTCCGTAATATCAAAGGAACGGGAGTTGCTGGCACGTGCCTGTGAAAAAATTTCGCTCATCGTGCGCGCGACAATCGGCACGCAGATTTTCGGCATACCGCTGCCGATCACGCAGTCCTTTACATGTACTTCAGCCATAATGGGTTTCCCTCCGAACAATCAAATATTGCTGTTTCTATTCTATCACATTTTTTCGGATAATTCATCGTTATACATAAAATTCCCGGCCGTCATCCAGCCGCAGACAGGCGAGACATCCGCCGGGCAGGACCGAGCGGAACGCGGTGCCGCAGTCGATGTCGGTAAAATTGCCGTTTCGCCAGATGCGCAGCGGTGTTTTGCTCTGATAATATGCGGTCGGCGTATGTCCGGCGATGACCGGACGGGAAAAACGGTCGTCCGGTGAAACGCGCGTCCACAGAAGATATTCCAGCAGCTGTTCGCCTTCCGTGCCAGGCGGGGCAGGCGATGCGTGGACGAGGAAATACGACTGTCCGCCGGCGGAAATGTTCAGAAACACAGGCAGAGCAGACAGATAGGAAGCGAGCTCGCCGCGCGCGGCGGGAGAAAGCTGAGACAGCTCCGCAAAGGTCGCGGGATCAAACCAGTCCGTATCGAGTGCATCGCCGCATGCCTGAAGACCCTCCAGCAGCATCAGCTCATGGTTTCCCAGCAAAAGGGTCATATTCTGCTGCTTCTGAATGTAGTGCAGCAATCGAATGCCGTGCGGCCCGCGGTCCACCGCATCTCCGATGATATAGAGCTGATCGCGGGAGGAAAACCGGATGCGCATCAGCATCAGGCGAAAATGTGCCCAGTCGCCGTGCAGGTCGGACATCACATAGACAGCCATGCAAACGACCTCCTCACAGCAGGACAAAGCCGATGACACCGGTGAGGATGCCGATTGCCAGACCGCTGATGACATCGCGCGGGAAGTGCACGCCGCCGAGCACGCGGATGACAGCCATCACGACAGCACCGGCCATCAGCAGCGCGCCGATTGCCGGCTGAAGATACCAGACCGCACACGCAATGATGGTAAAGGAAAACACATGGCGGCTGGGAAACGAATGTCCGCGCGTTTTTTTGTGGATGAGCGGCTCGATGCCGAGCACTTCGTACGGACGCGGGGCATTGATGCGGCCGCGAATCAGGGACAGCAGGACAAACGAGATGCCCGGAACGAGCAGCACACGCATGACGCGGGCGTCCCGCTGCACAAACAGCCGGAGCAGGAGCAGCGGATAGGCGGTATACAGCAGTGCGGGCAGTGCGCGGTTGAGCACAAGCAGTCCCCGCAGCAGCCTCGGCCGGCGGCGCAGCGGCTGGGTCCAGCTGCGGTAATTTTCTGCGGTAATGGCAATCAGCCTCCTTTTCACGCGGCGAACAAATCACCCTTTTCTCCGTGGGGCATAGTATACAACAGAATACCAAATACCGACATGGAGGTTTTCCTATGAACGAACGAGTAACCCCGGGTCCGGTGTGCGGCGATGCCCCGATTCGCGAGGCGGTCTGCACACACACCAAGAAAATTTTTGACGCCTGCCGCTCGAAGGAGTGCATCCGCGACCTGCGCGTGTACCTGACCCGCGGCTCGCAGGAGCTGCTGGACGGCGCCACAAGCGTAAAGCCGCGCCGCGCAGAGCTGCTCTGGGTCAATATCGACGTAGAGCCGGTTGATTTCAACCGAGGATTTTTCAGCGTAGATGTCCGCTATTTCTACAAGATTTTCGCTGAGGTCAGCGCAGGCTTTGGCTGCATGCAGGATCTGTGCGGTCTGGCATACTTTGACAAGCGCGCCATTCTGTACGGCAGCGAGGGCACGGCCCGTGTCTTCACCTCGCGTGGCGGCGGCCCGAATCCGAAGACCATCGAGCGTGCGAACAAGCCGGAGGCCGTAGTTGAGCCCTGTGCCGCAGCTGTGTGCGGCGGACAGATCGGAAAATCAGTCGATTGGCAGCGGAATCCCGTCCTTTGCGGCATAAATCAGCGTTTCCCCCCGATATTCCAGCTTGAGTGAGAAAAACGGCTGATCGGGGTCAAACAGCAGGTTGAGAAAAATCCGGTCGCCCGCCCACATCGGCAGGGACAGCAGCCTGTCACGCGAAATCCATTCGCATTCGCCCTCGTCGCAGTCGGTCAGCGTTCCGGTAAAGCCGTCTGCCGTGAACAGGTGCATATATTCGGTCTCCCACACATCGGACACAAATGTCACAATGCCGCGGTAGCGGTATTGCGTGAGCGTGAGACCGGTTTCCTCGCGCGTTTCGCGCAGAATACATTCCTCCGGACTTTCTCCGTCCTCGAATTTTCCGCCGATGCCGAGCCACTTGTCATGGCTCTGATCGTTTTCTTTTTTCGTGCGGTGCAGCATCAGATAGCTGTCGTTGTGCGAAATATAACAAAGCGTGGTATTTCTCATGAATGACGGTCTCCCTTCTGCTGTTTATTGTAGGCGGTTTTGCGGAAAAACGCAACGGTCTTTTGCATATATGATAGGGGAAGGGGGATTGTTATGGCAGAAAAACAGCAGAAAACCGCCGCGGTACGGCTCGCGGCGTACTGCCGTGTCTCCACAAAAAAAGAGGCACAGCTTGACAGCCTGGCGCATCAGCGGGAATTTTTTGCCCAGTATGCCGAGCGAGAGGGCATGCAGCTGGCTGCGGTCTATGCCGACGAGGGGGTTTCCGGCCGGCAGCTGCGGCGGCGGGAGCAGTTTGCGCGCATGCTTGCGGACGCGTCGCATGGGGCATTTGACCTCGTGGCGGTAAAGGATATCTCGCGCTTTGCGCGCAATACAGTCGACTGTCTGCAGGCAATTCGCGCGCTGCGTCATCTGGGGATTCCCGTGCGCTTCTTGTCCTCCGGACAGCAGAGCATGGGCGATTCGGAATTTATTTTGACGGTGTACGCCTCCCTCGCGCAGGAGGAGAGCGCGAATCTCTCGCGCCGCGTCAAGTTCGGCAAGGAGATCAACGCAAAAAAAGGGCGCGTGCCGCCGATGCTGTACGGATATGACCGCGTGGATTTGTTCACACTGCGCATTTGTCCGGCAGAGGCAGAGGTGGTGCGGTATATTTTTGACCGGTATCTGGCGGGATGGGGTGCCGTGCGCATCGCACAGCAACTCAACCGGCGCGGCATTCCGACAAAGCTGGGCAAACGCTGGCAGTCGCGCGGCGTGCGCCGCTGTCTGGAAAATCCGGTCTACTGCGGCATTCTGGTCAATCATAAGACAGAGGTCACCGATTATCTCGAGGGCACGGTGCGCCTGCGGCCGCGGACAGAGCACTTTGTGCACGAGCGCCCGCAGTGGGCGATTGTCACGCGCGAACAGTTTGACGCGGTGCAGGCGGAGCGGCGGCGGCGCCGGCAGCTGGCGGAGTGCGGCACAAACAGAGACTCTTGACCCGCTGATTCTTTCCGCAAAAATTGTCGAGCCGGATTGCTGCTGCGGCTGCTGCTGCGACCTGCGCGAGGTTCCGGAGAGCATCGGCGGCATGTTCGGCGATGATCTCATTCTCGACAACAACGTCAACAAGCTGTACGTCACCCTCGGCCAGTTCTCTATTATCCGTCTGGAGCGCGATATTCAGCTGCTCATGCCGGCGTATGACATCTGCATGCCGGCAAAGGAGTGCAGCTGCGGCGGTGCCGACGGTGCAGAGGATCCGTGCGACATGTTCGAGCGGTTTGAATTCCCGGTTGAGGAGTTCTTCCCGCCGCGCCGTAACCTGTCCGGTCAGAACGGCGGCTGCGGATGCAGCTGCAGAGGAGACCGTGAAGACGGCGGTCGCCGCGACTGCAGAGGAGATCGTGAAGACGGCGGTCGCCGTGACTGCAGAGGAGACCGCGAAGACGGCGGTCGCCGCGACTGCTCGCCGCGCCGCGGGTAAGTCCCATTCAAATCCACACAGCAGCAGAGAAGGCCGGAGATTTTTTCTCCGGCTTTTTCGCGGGAATTCGCAGAACCTATTGCGAAAAGTTCGCGCAAGTAGTACAATATGAGTGATTTTATATGGATTTAGATAGAACGGCTTTGCCCGGATAGGAGATACATCGATGTTTGAAAGCATGAAAGAACTGTTGAGCGCGCGCGAGGCGCTGGAAACCACAAATGCGAAGCTGGCGGAGGCGGAAACCCGGCTGCAGGAGACAGAGCAGAAGCTGGCAGAGGCAGAGGAAGAACTGCGTGCGCGCGAGGAAACAATTGCAAAGCGGGACGATATCGTGATCGCCGTTCATCGTCAGGTGACAGCGGAGCGCGAGGCGGTTGTGTCCGATTACGCGGAGCGCGAGGCGGCGGCATCTGCGGAGCTGGCGCAGACCGAGGCAAAGCTGAAAAAGGCAAAGACGCATTTTGACGACTGCGAACGGCAGGTTTACTGCATGGCAAATCTGTACAAGGCGATGCGCGCCGCGGTTTCCCATTACAGCCAGTCGAAATTTCCGGAAGATCTGGATATTACGCCGGAGGAGATGGAGGAAATCCGCCTGACGGAGGAATCCGTCGGTCTGAAAATGCATTCTTATAAGCTGGACGATCTGCGCAAGCTGCATGAGGCGAACAATACGCTCATCGAGCAGCTGCTCCAGCGGTATGAAACCAAGCTGATTGTCCCGGCAGACCGCGTTGTCTTTCAGCTGATGACGCTGGGCATCCGTGCGGAGCTGCAGCAGATTATCAGCGAGATGGAATACGGAGAGCTCGGACGCGCACAGGTGCGCCTGCATCTGGCAGTCGGAAAATATCTGAAGATCGTGTCGTTTGCCGGTCTGGCGGCGACGGACGACCTGTCCGCCTATGCCTCCGAGCTGGAAACCCTGCTCAAGGAGACCCTGCGGCTCGAGCACGCCTACTGCGAGCGGCGGTCGGATTATGAGCGGCATCAGAAGCTGTTCGGCTCTTCGGAGGAAGAGGACGGGCAGACACCGGCGGCTGCGGAAGAGCAGGAGAATCCTGAAGATCATGCCTGAACCCTGCAGATTGAAGCGGGCTCTTCGGTCAAACGAAGAGCTCCTTTCTTTTCTTCCGGAAGAGGTTTGTTTACGATAAAAATATGAGGTGACTGAATGAAGCTCTCACGAAAGCTCAAACGAATACTTCCGCGCGTGCAGAAGCCGGCCCGCTATGTCGGCGGCGAATGGGGCTGTGTTGTCAAGGACCCGGACGGCATCGACCTGCGCTTCGGCATGTGCTTTCCCGATACCTACGAGGTCGGCATGTCGCATCTCGGCAGCCGGATTCTGTACGGTCTGCTCAATGCACAGGACGGCATCTGGTGCGAGCGTGTCTTTGCGCCGTGGATTGATATGGAGGAGGAAATGCGCCGCGCGGGCATTCCGCTCTATGGACTGGAGAGCGGAGACAGCATTGCGGAGCTGGACATCCTCGGCTTTACGCTGCAATATGAACTGTCCTTTACCAATATTCTCAATATGCTCGAGCTGGGCGGCATTCCCGTGCGCGCCGCCGAGCGCAGGGGTCTGAAAAACCTCGTCATCTGCGGCGGTCCGTGCGCGTACAATCCGGAGCCGCTCGCACCGTTTATCGACGCCTTTCAGATCGGTGACGGCGAGGAGGTTATGCTGGAGTTTACCGACCTGTATCGTCAGGCAAAGCGCGAGGGATGGAGCAAGGACGAATTCCTGCGCCGCGCCTGTCACATCGAGGGCGTGTATGTCCCGTCCCTTTACGACGTGACCTACCACGACGACGGCACGATTCGCGCCGTGACGCCGAAGGACGGCGCCCCCGCGTTTGTGCAGAAGCGCATCGTGCGCGATCTGGACAATATGTTCTATCCCGAATCGTTTGTCGTGCCGTCAACCGACATTGTGTTTGACCGCGCGATGGTCGAGCTGTTCCGCGGCTGTCCGCGCGGCTGCCGCTTTTGTCAGGCGGGACATACCTACCGTCCGCTGCGCAAAAAGAGCGCGGAAACGCTGCTGCGGCAGGCAAAGGCGGTGCTCGAACAGTCGGGATACGAGGAGATTTCGCTGTCCTCTCTGTCCACAAGCGACTATTCCGAACTGCCCGAGCTGGCGGACAAGCTGCTCGATTTCTGCGAACAGCGCCGCGTCAGCCTGTCGCTGCCGTCGCTGCGCGCGGACTCGTTCAGTCTGGAGCTGATGGAGCGCGTGCAGAAGGTGCGCAAAAGCGGTCTGACTTTCGCGGCGGAGGCGGGAAGTCAGCGCCTGCGCGATGTCATCAACAAAAACATCACAGCGGACGATCTGCTCAACGCCTGTACCTATGCGTTTCAGGGCGGCTGGAACAACGTCAAGCTGTATTTCATGATGGGTCTGCCCACCGAGACCAATGCGGATTTCGATGAAATGGCGCAGCTTTGCCGCGACATCGCGTGGTGCTGGAAGTGCAACACGCCGAACAAGGCGCGCGGCGTGCGCATCACCGCGTCCGCATCCTGCTTTGTCCCCAAGCCGCAGACACCGTTCCAGTGGGATGCACAGGTGACAAAAGAAGAGCTGGACGAAAAAACCGCTTATCTGCGCACGGTGATGAAGACGAAAAATGTCACCTTCCGCTGGCACGATTCGGATACCAGCTATCTGGAGGCGGTTTTTGCCCGCGGCGACCGCCGCACGGCGGACGTGCTGTATACCGCGTGGAAAAACGGGTGTAAAATGGATGGATGGGATCAGTGCTTCTCCTATGAAAAATGGCTGGAGGCGTTCCGCACCTGCGGACTGGATCCGGCATTCTATGCCAACCGGCAGCGTCCGCTCGACGAAGTATTCCCGTGGGATCACATCGGCTGCGGAACGAGCAAGGAACACCTGAAGCGCGAGTGGGAGCGCTCGCGCCGCGCGGAGCCGACGCCCTCGTGTCTCGAAAAGTGTGCGGGCTGCGGCGCCGCAGGTCTGCTGAAAGGATGTGCGTGTGATGTTTAAGGCGAGAATGCGTTTTTCCAAAACGGATGAAGCAGCGTATATTTCCCACCTCGATCTGATGCACTGCATGCAGCGCGCGATTGCCCGCGCGCAGCTGCCTGTCTGGTATACCGAGGGCTTTAATCCGCACATCTATATTTCCATTGCCCTGCCGCTGTCCACCGGATATTCCGGCGAATGGGAGTTTCTCGATTTCAACTGTACAGCGGAGAAAATTCCGGACGATGCCGTCGCGCGGCTCAATGCGGTGATGCCGTCGGGGCTGTCCGTACAGGAGATTTATCCGCTCGAGGACGGCGGACGGAAGGTGCGCGACATCGCATACTCCAAGTTTGAAATCACATGGGAATTTGACGGCGGCGTGCCGGAGGGCTTTGTCCGCGAAGCGGAGCAGCTGTTCGCACGCGATGAGCTGCACATTCTGAAACGCTCGAAGCGCGGCGAAAAGGAAGTCAATATCCGCGACTATATGCGCGGGATTACACTGGAGGCGGATGCCGACTGTGTGCGCGCCTACACGATTCTGGGCGCGGGGAACAACAATCTCAGTCCGGAATACCTGACCAAGCTGCTCAGCCGTGAGCTGCCGCAGTACGAGCCGGACGGCGCGCTGTACCACCATCTGATGGTATACGACGCTCAGCTGAATGAATTTCGATAAGTAGGATGGAAAACAGCATGACAGATATGACATCGAGACAAGTACCGGCGGAGGAAATCGCGCGTCAGCTCGACTGCATGGAGCAGCTGCACCGGCGCAACGCACTGCGCCCGGAGACGCCGCGCTTTTTCTGCCAGACCTTTGGCTGTCAGCAGAATGAGGCGGACACCGAGCGCATTGCGGGTATGCTGGCGGAGATGGGCTATGCGCGGACAGAGAACGCCGCGCAGGCGGACGTCATCGTCGTCAACACCTGTGCCGTGCGCGAGCATGCCGAAAAGCGCGTGTTCGGCATCCTGGGACAGTATACGCACATCAAGGAGACGCGCCCGGATGTGACCATCTGCATGTGCGGCTGCATGGTGCAGCAGGAACACATTGCGGAGAAAATCAAAAAGAGCTATCCGCGCGTCGATATCGTGTTCGGCACGCATATGCTCTGGCGGTTTCCGGAGCTGCTGCTGCGCAGGCTGAACGGAAGCAAGCGCATTTTTGACATTTCCGGCGACCCGAAGGGCGAGATTGCGGAGGGCCTTCCGGTGCAGCGCGATGAGGGCTGTCACGCGTGGCTGTCCATCATGTACGGGTGCAACAATTTCTGCACCTACTGCATCGTGCCGTATGTGCGCGGGCGCGAGCGCAGCCGGCAGCCGGAGGATATCGAAAATGAGCTGCGGCAGCTGATTGCGGAGGGATATCGGGACATCACGCTTTTAGGACAAAATGTCAACTCCTACGGCCGTGATCTGGGTATCGGCGTGGATTTTGCCGATCTGCTCACGCGGCTGGATGCGGTGCCGGGGGAATACCGTCTGCGCTTTATGACAAGCCATCCGAAGGACGCCTCGGACAGGCTGTTCGCCGCGATGGCAGCGGGAAAGCATATCTGCCATCAGCTGCATCTGCCGTTTCAGAGCGGGTCGGATGAAATTCTCCGCCGCATGAATCGCGGCTATACGAAGCAGGCGTATCTGCAGCTGCTCGAGCAGGCGCGGCGGCATATGCCCGACCTCGTGCTGTCCTCCGACATCATTGTCGGATTCCCCGGCGAGACGGAGGAGGACTTTTTGCAGACGCTGGATGTGGTGCAGCGCGGTCAGTTCGATTTGCTGTACACATTCCTGTATTCCAGACGCAGCGGTACACCGGCGGCATCCATGCCGGACGACACCGCTCCGGCCGACAAGCAGGCGCGCTTTGAACGGCTGCTCGCACTGCAGGAGGGCATCAATCAGCAGCGGCAGGATGCGTATCAGGGAAAGACGCTGTCCGTCCTGATTGACGGACTGTCCAATGCGAAGCAGAAGAATGAATACACGCACTGCGGGCGCACGGATGGTGGTCTGCTGGTGCTCGTGCGCGGAGAAGCGCTGGAGATCGGCGATTTTGTCGACGTTGAGATAGAAAAAACCTCCCTGCGTGCACTGTACGGCAGGGTCATCGGAAAGGGATACCATGGCTGAATTGACGCCGATGATGCGGCAGTATTTTGACATCAAGAAAACCTGCGATGGCATCCTGCTGTATCGACTGGGCGATTTTTACGAAATGTTCTTTGAGGACGCAAAAATTGCGTCCAAAGAGCTTGACCTCGTGCTGACCGGCCGCGACTGCGGACAGGAGGAGCGCGCACCGATGTGCGGCATTCCGTTTCATTCCTGCGAGGGCTATATTGCCAAGCTGGTCAAAAACGGGCACAAGGTGCACATCTGTGAACAGGTCGAGGACCCGAAAAAGACAAAGGGTCTTGTCAAACGCGAAATTATCCGCACCATCACGCCGGGCACGGTGATCGAAGCGTCGATGCTGGAGGAGGACTGCAACAACTACATTGCGGCGGTCTTTCTGAGCGAATCGGGAGCGGGACTGTGCTTTGCGGACATCACGACCGGCGAGATGCTCACGACAGACCTGTCCGGCGCGGCGGGAGCTTCCTATGCGATGAACGAGCTGGGGCGTTTTCTGCCGCGCGAAACACTGGTCAGCCCTGCGGCGGCGAAGGAAAAGCAGCTCATGCATTTTCTGCGCGACAACATTTCCTGCGGCATCGAGGAGGTCGCGGAGGAGGACTGCCGCCCGGCGGACTGCCTCGAGCGCGTGCAGGCGCGCTTTGACACGCTCGACGGCGATGCGTGGGAGAATCATCCGGAGATAGTCTGTGCGGCGGGCATGCTGCTGCGCTATCTGACGGATACGCAGAAATCCGATCTGTCCAACATGGATACCATCCAGCTGTATCATCAGGGACAGTATCTCGAGCTGGATATGAACGCGCGGCGCAATCTCGAGCTGTTCGAGACCATGCGCACGAAGGAGAAAAAAGGCTCGCTGCTGTGGGTGATGGACAAGACACACACGGCGATGGGCGCGCGGATGCTGCGGCAGTGGATGAGCAAGCCGCTGCGCAGTCCGAATCAGATTGCACAGAGACAGCGCGCCGTGAGCGAGCTGAAAGACGAGCTGGTGCGCCGCAGCGCACTCACCGATGAGCTGCGGCAGGTGTTCGACCTCGAGCGCCTCATCAGCCGCATTGTCTACGGCACGGCGAACTGCCGCGATCTGCGCAGCATGTGCGCGACGCTCGAGCACGTGCCCGCCGTGCGCGCGGAGCTGGCACAGTGCAGCAGCACGCTGCTTCAGGTTCTGTGCGAGTCGATGGATGAGCTGCAGGACCTGCGCGGGCTGATTGCGTCCTCGATTGTCGACGAGCCGCCGTTTTCGCTGCGTGAGGGCGGTTTTATCCGCGATGGCTACAGCGAGGAGCTCGACCGCCTGCGCGACATTTCAACCGGCGGAAAGGGAGAAATTGCCGCGATCGAGCAGCGCGAGCGCGAGGCGACCGGCATACAGAAGCTGAAGGTCGGCTACAACCGCGTGTTCGGCTACTATATTGAAGTATCGCGCCAGCATTCCGACCATGTTCCGGCGCATTACATCCGCAAGCAGACCCTTGCGAACTGCGAGCGGTATATTACCGAGGAGCTCAAGCAGTATGAAAACACCGTGCTGCAGGCGCAGGAGCGCATTGTTGAGCTGGAATATCAGCTGTTCACGGAAATTCGTGAGCAGATTGCGTCGGCGGTGCACCGCGTGCAGGCGACCGCGCAGGTGCTCGCACAGACGGATGTGCTGTGCGCGTTTGCGGAGATTGCCGATCTGTACGGCTACTGCTGTCCGGAGGTGGAATATTCCTCTGTCATTGATATCCGCGACGGACGGCACCCTGTTGTGGAGCGCATGCTGCGCGATACGATGTTTATTGCAAATGACACGCTGCTCGACGATAAGGCAAACCGCGTCGCCGTCATCACCGGACCGAATATGGCGGGAAAATCCACCTATATGCGGCAGGTGGCGCTGATCACGATTATGGCGCAGATGGGCAGCTTTGTCCCCGCAAAGTCCGCGCGCATCGGCATTGTCGACCGCGTGTTTACGCGCGTCGGCGCGTCGGATGATCTGGCGAGCGGGCAGTCTACGTTTATGGTGGAAATGAGCGAGGTCGCGGACATCCTGAAGGACGCCACGCGCCTCAGTCTGGTCATTCTCGATGAAATCGGGCGCGGCACCTCCACCTTTGACGGCATGAGCATTGCGCGCGCCGTGGTGGAATATATTGCCGACCCGAAAAAGGTCGGTGCGCGCACGCTGTTCGCGACGCATTATCACGAGCTGACCGCGCTGGAGGACCTGATCGACGGGATCAAGAATTACAACATTGCCGTGAAAAAACGCGGGGAAGACATCACATTCCTGCGGAAAATTGTACCCGGCGGTGCGGATGACAGCTATGGCATTGCCGTGGCAAAGCTGGCGGGCGTGCCCAGACCCGTGCTGCGCCGCGCCGGACAGATTCTGAAGGAGCTGGAGGCGACCGCGCCGAAAATTGATCTGCACGAGTTGGCGGATGAACCGGAGGACGAGCAGATTTCGCTGACGGACCTGCGCTCGGATGCCGTGGGCGAGCGGCTGCGGTCGGTTGATGTCAACACCATGACCCCGATTGAAGCGCTCAATCTGATTTTTGAATTACAGAAAATGGTCGAATGACGGAAGGAGGGATGCCGCATGGCAGTCATTCATGAACTCGATTCCCATATGGCGGACCTGATTGCCGCGGGAGAGGTGGTCGAACGGCCGTCATCCGTGTGCAAGGAGCTGGTGGAAAATGCGATTGATGCCGGCGCGACGCAGATCACGGTCGAGCTCGAGCACGGCGGAATATCCTATCTGCGCATCTGTGACAACGGCTGCGGCATGTCGCCGGAGGACGCGCCGATTGCCTTTCGCCGCCATGCGACGAGCAAAATCCGCACGCGCGAGGACCTCAACGCCATCGGCACGCTCGGTTTTCGCGGGGAAGCTCTCGCGGCAATCTGCGCGGTATCGCGCGTCGATCTGTTCACCAAGCAGCAGGGCTGCGTAGAAGGTACGCATCTGTCGCTGGAGGGCGGAAAAATAACGGCCAATGAACCGGCGGGCTGTCCGGAGGGCACGACCTTTGTCATTCGCGATCTGTTTTACAACACGCCTGCGCGCATGAAGTTTCTCAAAAAGGATTTTACCGAGGCGGGCTATATCCTCTCGGTTGTCGAGCATGCCGCGGAAAGCCATCCGGAGATTATGTTCCGGTGCATCCGGGACGGAAAGGACGTCTTTCACTCGCCGGGCGGCGGCGCGCTGAAAAACGCGGTGTACAGCGTTTTCGGCAGGGAACTTTCCAAAAATCTCATCGAAATACCGGAGCACACGCTCGGCGGCGTCAGGGTGTGGGGGTATCTGTCCAAGCCGCACGCGCCGCGCGCCAACCGAACCTATCAGCATTTTTTTGTCAACGGACGTTTTATCAAGTCCAAGCTGCTGCAGGCGGCGATGGAGGAGGCGTACCGAAACAGCATTATCACGGGCAAGTACCCCTACGGCTGCATTTGCCTGCAGCTGCCGCTTTCCCTTGTGGATGTCAACGTCCATCCGGCCAAGACAGAGGTGAAATTTGCACAGGAAAAACAGGTCTTTTCCGCGGTCTATGCGGCGTGCAAAAATGCACTCGCCGGAGACGACAACATTCCTGAAATTCAGGCGGAACCGCAGCACACCGCGCAGCCGCAGCCACCCGTGACAGGGGAGCAGCACACGGCGGTCACCTCCCGTGAGCCGATTCGCGCTTCCGCCCGCCCGGTGCCGCGCGGCGGCAGCACCCTGCACAGCCCGTCCGTCTATCAGGTGCGGGAGAAACCGCGGCACAGCGGCTTTTTGCCGTTTATCGATGTGGACGAGCAGGATGAACAGGCGCTGCGCATGCCGCACGAGCCGGTGAAACAGTCTGCGGCGCAGCCGCAATTCCCCTCGGAACAGCATCCTGCGGCGGAGCAGACCGAGCAGCCGGTTTCGCAGACCATGCAGCCGCAGATGCAGGAAACAGAACAGGAGACGCTCATGACGCGCTCGCCGGCGCGTGTGATCGGCAGCTGCTTTGACACCTACATTCTCGCGGAGGACGAGAGCGGTCTGATTCTGATCGACAAGCATGCGGCTCACGAGCGCATTTTGTTCAATCAGCTGCGCGCAAAGGCGGATATTCCGACGCAGATGCTGCTGCAGCCGGTCGTTGTCAATCTGTCCGGCGAGGAATACGCCGCCGTTCTGGAGGGAATGGAGCAGATTCAGTCGCTGGGATTTGTGATGGAGCCGTTCGGTCAGCACAGTATGGCGGTGCGCGAAGCACCGGCGTATCTGGATGCCGGGGATCTGGATGTGACGGTATCCGAGATGGCGCAGAAACTGCTCGACCGGCGCACGCCGGTGCCCGATCGTCTGGACGACCTTATTCACACGGTGTCGTGCAAGGCGGCGATCAAGGGCGGCAGCCGGACGAGCATACAGGAGATGCAGTCGCTGTGCGACCGCGTGCTGTCCGACCCCGAGGTCACCTGCTGTCCGCACGGCAGGCCGGTGACCGTGCGGCTGACGAAATACGAACTGGATAAGATGTTTAAGCGGGTGAATCAGTGAGCAGACCGAAACTCATTTGTATTGCGGGACCGACCGCATCGGGCAAGACTGCCCTTTCCATTGCGCTGGCGAAGCAGCTGGATACGGAGATTATTTCCTCGGATTCCATGCAGCTGTACCGCGGCATGGACATCGGTACGGCAAAGCCGGATCTGGAAGAGCGAAGCGGCGTCGTGCATCACATGTTCGACGTGGCCGAGCCGGGAGAAGCGTTCTCTGTCGCGCGGTATCAGCAGATGGCGGATGCCTGTGCGCAGGATATTTTGTCGCGCGGACGCATTCCCATCGTCTGCGGCGGCACCGGACTGTATCTGGATGCGCTCATTGAAGGCAGCACATTTTCCGGCGACGCGGGGGACACGGCTGCCCGGGAAAAATATCAGGCGATCGCACGCACGCAGGGTGTGCACACGCTGCACGAAATGCTGCGCGCCGTCGACCCGGAATCCGCCGCGCGCATTCACGAAAACAACGTCAAGCGCGTGGTGCGTGCACTCGAGGTTTACGAGCAGACCGGCATGACGATCGGTGCGCTCAACGCCAAAAACAAGCGGCCGGAACCGAAATATGACGCGATCCTTTTCGCCCTTTGTCCGCGGGAGCGGCAGGTTTTGTATGACCGCATCGACCGCCGAGTCGATCAGATGGTCGAACAGGGGCTGACGGAGGAGGCGCGGCGTCTGTGGCAGGCGGGGCAGCTCACCGGCACCGCGGCGCAGGCAATCGGCTACAAAGAGCTGCTGCCGTATCTGCGCGGAGAAGAGGAGCTTTCTGTCTGTCTGGACGCGCTCAAACGCGCATCGCGCAAGTATGCCAAACGGCAGCTGACGTGGCTGCGGCGCGATACGCGCGCAGTGTGGCTGTATTATGATTCTCCCGACGAATTTTCGGCGATTCTCCATCAAGCGACAGAAATTTTGTCCGCCCGGGGTGTACCATAAGAAAAGTATTTCTATACATCTCGGGAGGATTGCTCTATAATGAAAAATGAAATCAATTTACAGGACACCTTTTTGAACAAGGCGCGGCAGGAAAAGATCCCGCTGACCGTTTTTCTGACCAATGGCTTTCAGCTTCGCGGTGTGGTGCGCGGCTTTGATACATTCATCATTCTGTTTGACTGCGAGGGAAAACAGGAGATGATTTACAAGCACGCGATTTCCACCGTCATTCCGCAAAAGAGGCTGGATTTGACCGGGAGGAGGGAAACCGCAGCGGTCTGACCGGTTTCTGCCGATAGGAGTACTTTCTTATGGCATTCAAACCGTTCCCGTTTTTTCGCAAAAAGTCTGCGGATCCGTCCAGCCGGGTGTGGCGGATCGGCAGAATTAAGCTCAACCGGTCGCTCCGCGTGCCGGTGATTGCGTTTGCGCTGATTCTTGTGTACAGCACAATCAGCTTCACTGTCAATCATTACAATCCCGTCAAAACAACGAGAGCCGTTCAGGTTGTCATGGACGACTCGTTTTCAGCCAGCGGTTACTTTATCCGTGAGGAAAATGTCATAGATGTGGCAGAGGGCGACACGGTGGAATACAACTATTCCGACGGCGACAAGGTGGCACAGGGCGCCTCGCTTGTCACGGAATACAAAAACGAGGAAGCGCTGACCATCAGCCGTGAGCTGCGGAACATCCGCGACAACATTGAGCAGCTGAAGACGCTGCGTTCGGTCTCGTCGTCGAGCACAAATTCCAGCCAGCTCAATCAGAAAATTGTCGCACAGATGAACGCGATCAGCAGTGAAGCGGAGAACGCTTCCCTCGGACAGATCAGCAGTCTGACCTCCGAGCTGCGCCAGCTTGTGCTCAAGAGCGGCTCGCTCGAGAGCGGCGGAGACATTGACGCTGAAATTTCCGGCCTGCAGTCGCAGGCGGAGTCGCTCGAAAAGCGGCTGGGCGACAGCACATCAGACATCACCTCCCCGTATGCCGGCTATTTCTGCGAATCCATCGACGGCTATGAGACGGTGTTCACTCCGGATAAGGTGGACGATCTGACGTTGTCCGCGCTGGACAAGCTGGCAGAGCAGAAAAAAGCCGCGCCCGGGGGCAAGGGAAAAATCGTTTCCAGTTATTCGTGGTATTTTGCGGCGCGCGTCTCCGATGAAGAAGCAGAACACCTGACGCAGGGCAAAGCTGTCAGGCTCCGCTTTGCACAGGCGGGACAGGACGCACAAGCCACCGTTCGTTCCATTCGGGACGATAAGGAAAGCGACAGCACCCTCGTCATTTTCGAGTCGCAGGATATGAATGAGCAGCTCATTTCCATGCGCAAGCAGGAGGCGACGGTCATTGTGGCGTCGTTCACGGGGCTGAAGGTTCCGAAGACCGCGGTTCGCATGGAAAACAATGAGATGGGCGTCTACGTGCTCGATTCGGTGGCGCGTTATAAAAAAATCAAGACGCTGTACGAGGGAAACGATTTTTACATCGTCAAGCTGAACGTCACCGGCAATGATTCTCTGGTCGTTGGCGATGATATTATTGTGGAAGCGAAGGATTTGGATGACAAGAAGGTAATGAAATGACAGACGAAGAACGCAGACAGATTGAAGAAAAGGTTGCGCTGGCAAAGCAGCGCATCGCACAGGCGGCAGCGGCAGCGGGACGCCGCCCGGAGGATATCACGCTTGTCGCTGCGACCAAAATGAACGATGCCGCGCGTGTGCGTGCGGCCATTGCTGCGGGCGTGGATGTCTGCGGCGAAAACCGCGTACAGGAGCTGCTGGGAAAATATGAGCAGCACGCCTACGACGGCTGTCCGCTGCATTTTATCGGCACGCTGCAGAGCAACAAGGTCAAGTACCTCATCGGCAAGGTCTCGCTGATTGAGTCGGTCAGCTCGCTCAAGCTCGCCCGCGTCATCGACAAGGAGGCCGCAAAGGCGGGAATCCGGCAGGATATTCTGCTGGAGGTCAACATCGGCAGGGAGGAAAGCAAGCTGGGAATTGATCCGGACGAGCTGTTCTCCATGACCGAGCAAATTGCCGGACTGGAGCATGTGCACGTTTGCGGTTTGATGGCGATTCCGCCAAAACCGCAGCCAAATCAAGAAAAAACTCTTTATTTCGACAGAATGTCTCAACTATTTATTGACATATCGGCAAAAAAATACGATAATATCACCATGGACTGTTTGTCTATGGGAATGAGCGCCGACTATACAGAGGCAATTTCCTGTGGGGCAACCGTCGTCCGGCTGGGTACGGCAATCTTTGGTGCCCGCCACTATTGATAATTCTGGAAGATTTGTTCCATTCAGGAGGAAACAGAAAATGGGTTTTGTGAATGACTTCAAGCGCTGGGTCAGCGGCGAGGTGGACGATGACGATTATGAGATCGAGGAAGAAGGCGTAGAAGCCGCTGAGAGTGAGGGCACTCCGTCCGCATCGTTCTATCATACAGGCAGCGCAGAGCCGGCTCCCCGCGCGGAGACGCAGATTCAGCCTCGCCGAAATAATAGAGTTGTCAACATCAATGCGACGACGAAGCTGGCTGTTGTTCTGGTAAAGGCAGAGCAGTTCAACAACGTCGCCGATATCGCGGACCATCTGAAAAATAAAATGACGGTTGTGCTCAATCTCGAATCGTCGGACAAGGAAGTGTCCAAGCGCATGCTCGATTTCCTCAGCGGCGTCACCTATGCCATCGAGGGCAAAATCAAGCGCGTTGCCAGCGACACCTATCTGATTACGCCGCTGGATGTCGAGATTGTCGGTGATGATCTCATCAGTGAGCTGGAGAACAGCGGAATGAAGTTCTGACTGCTCACTTCCGGTTAAGGAGTATCAAGCAGATTTATGTTAATCGTGTTTTTGACCTATCGGCTGCTCGGACTGCTGCAGTGGCTGCTGATTTTTCGCGCGCTCGCTTCCTGGTTTCCTCAGGTTCAGAATTCGCGCATCGGTGACCTGCTGTATATGGTGACGGAACCTATGGTTGCACCGTGCCGCACGCTGCTCAGCCGATTCCGTTCGCTCCGCTCGATGCCGCTGGATTTTTCGCCGCTTCTGGCGTATTTTATCCTGCTGCTCGCGCAGAGACTGCTGTATTCGCTGGTCGTATATACGCAGTTTTGACAGCCGCATTCAGCGGCTTTCGTCCGGCCGGGTTGATTGCCCGGCCATTTTCCGGTTATTTTCCGCCAGCTGTGCTGTCGGATTTCAGGAGGTCAGCATGTTAAGTTCAAGGGATATACGGGAATATTCCATAGAAAAGGCCGTTTTTGGCGGCTATGATGCCAAAAGCGTGGATTCCCTGCTCGATCAGGCGGCCGACGACATGGAGGCGCTGGAGAAGGAGAATGCCGAGCTGCGCGCAAAATTAAAGGTTCTCGTCGACAAGGTGGAGGAGTACCGCAGGGTTGAAAGCGGGATCCGGCAGGCACTGACCACGGCGCAGAATGTGGCGGAGCAGACCACAAAAAAAGCAAAAGAAGAATCCGAACAGACCCTCAGCACCGCCCGTCAGCAGGCGGAGAAGATGAAGGCGGATGCCTCCGCGCAGTGTGAAGCGCTCATTCGGCAGTATCAGATTCAGGCTTCGCAGGAACAGGCGCGTCTGCGTCTGGCGCAGCACGAATGTGCGGCATTTATCAATAAAATGACGCAGATGTTCCGCGAGGAGAGCGAACGGATTGCCGAGATTCCGCAGCAGGTGGGTTTGGAGTTTGCCTCGATTTCGGGGCAGACGGTTCGCAGTGAGACACTGGAGAGCCATGTAGAAGGGCTGAGCGAGCCCGAGCCGGTGCCCGAGCAGCACACGTCCGGAACGGAGATTCCGGATGATATTTTGAAAATTTTTGCCGACGCCTCCCATGCCTCCCGCAAAAACGGCATGGAACAGACCAAATTTACGGTAGAGGTGAGCGGTTCCTCCGACCAGTCGGAGGAATGACCATCGACGATAAACAGCTCCGGCTGTTTGCGATATAGATTTCCGCCCGACGGCGGACTGGCGCATGTGCGCCGAAAGCAAGAAAGGAGAACGGTTTCATGCCGCAGGACTACAACAAGACAATCCATCTTCCCAAGACAGATTTCCCGATGCGCGCGGGTCTGCCCAAGCGCGAGCCGGAGTTTTTGGCGAAGTGGGAAGAGGATCACATCTATGATACATTGATGAAGAAAAACGAGGGCAAGCCGCTGTTTATTCTGCACGACGGCCCTCCGTATGCCAACGGCAATCTGCATCTTGGTCATGCCCTCAACAAAATCCTCAAGGATTTTATCATTCGCTACAAAAACATGACCGGCTACAAGGCGCCGTATGTGCCGGGCTGGGATACCCACGGTCTGCCGATCGAGCGTCAGGCGATTGCCGCATTCGGTTTGGACCGCAATAAGGTCAGCAACAAGGAGTTCTGCGACAAGTGCAAGGAATTTGCACTGGAGCATGTCGATACCCAGCGCACACAGTTCAAGCGCCTGGGCGTGATCGGCGACTGGGATCATCCTTATCTGACCCTGACCAACGATTTCGTCGCAAAGCAGATCGAAGTGTTCGGCGAAATGGCGAAGAAGGGATATATTTACAAGGGCCTGAAGCCGGTTTACTGGTGCCCGCACGACGAGACCGCGCTGGCAGAGGCGGAGATTGAGTACCGCGATTCCACCTGCGATTCCATTTACGTCAAGTTCGCGGTAAACGATGACAAGGGCAAGATCAGCGCACTGCTGGGCAGCAAGGAAAACGTCTACTTTGTCATTTGGACGACCACCACATGGACGCTGCCGGGCAACCTCGCAATTTCTGTCAATCCGTATTTTGAATATTCGTTTGTCAAGGTTCCGAACGGTGAAATCTACATCATGGCGACCGATCTGATCGGTGCGGTTGCTTCCGCTGCGGGCATCGAATCGTACGAAATTGTCGGCACGATGCAGGGCTCTGAGCTGGAGTACATGACCGCACAGCATCCGCTGATGGACCGCGATTCCCTGATTATCGTCGGTGAGCACGTCACGCTGGATGCCGGTACCGGCTGCGTACACACCGCACCGGGCTTCGGCGCGGACGACTTTATCGTCTGCCAGAAATATCCGGAAATCCCGATGATCGTTCCGGTCGACAGCAAGGGCTATGCGACCGAGGATGCGGGCAAATACGCCGGCATGTACTATGATGACACCAATGCCGTCATTCTGGAAGATCTGAAGGCGAACAATGATCTGCTTGCGATTGAGACGATTGAGCACTCCTATCCGCACTGCTGGAGATGCAAGCACCCGATTATCTTCCGCGCGACCGAGCAGTGGTTCTGCTCCGTCGATGCCATGAAGGACGACGCCGTAGCGGCCTGCCATGATATCCGCTGGATTCCGGCATGGGGCGAGGACCGCATGACCTCGATGATTCAGGAGCGTTCCGACTGGTGCATTTCCCGTCAGCGCATCTGGGGTGTCCCGATCCCGATTTTCTTCTGCAAAAAGTGCGGCAAGCCGCTGGTCAATGAGAGAACCATTTCTGTCGTGGCAGACCTGTTCCGCAAGCACGGCACAAGCGCTTGGTATGAAATGGATGCCAATGAGATTCTGCCGGATGACATCAAGTGCGAATGCGGCTGCGCCGACTTCGACAAGGAAACCGACACGATGGATGTCTGGTTTGATTCCGGCTCCAGCCACGCCGCTGTCATGGATGAGCGCGACGATCTGACCTATCCGGCGGACATTTATCTGGAAGGCAACGATCAGTATCGCGGCTGGTTCCAGTCCTCCATGCTGACTGCCATTGCGACCAAGGGCACGGCGCCGTACAAGACGGTTATCACCCACGGCATGATTGTCGATGAGGAGCGCCAGAAGTTCTCCAAATCGAAGGGAAATGGCATGAGTCCGCAGGAAATCACCAAGAAATACGGCGCGGATCTGCTGCGTCTGTGGGTTTCCTCTGCCGATTACCGCGTCGACATGAAGATTTCCGAGAAGATGTTCAAGCAGCTGTCGCAGAATTATCTCAAGATCCGCAACACGGCCCGCTATATCATGGGCAACCTCGACGGCTTCTCGGTCGATCAGATGGTGCCGTATGAGCAGATGACAGAGCTGGACAAGTGGGCACTGATGAAGTGCAACGAGCTGGTTGGCCGCGTTCGCGCTGCATACGACAGCTATGAATTCCACGCGGTCACCCATGCGATTCACAATTTCTGTGTCGTTGATATGTCTAATTTCTATCTGGATGTCATCAAGGATCGCCTGTACTGCGACGACGGCCAGCTCCGTCTGTCCGCACAGACTGCTATTTACCGCATTCTCGATGCACTGGTTCGCATGATTTCGCCGATTCTCTGCTTCACCGCCGATGAAATCTGGCATGCGATGCCGCACGCCGAGGGCGACGATCTGGAAAATATTCTGTTCAATACGATGCCGTCCTATGACGAGGCGCTTGCCTTTGACGAGGCTGAGATGCTCAAGTGGGACAAGATCATCTCCGTTCGTGAGGATGTCAACAAGGCTCTGGAGCAGGCGCGCGGCGCGAAGCTGATCGGCAAGCCGCTGGAGGCAAAGGTTGTCATTACCGCATCCGAGGCCGGCAGACAGTTCCTGGAGGGCTGCGGTCAGGATCTCGCAAAGCTGTGCATTGTTTCCGCTGTCACCGTACAGAGCGGTGAGGGCGAAGGCGACGCGTATGAGGCGCTGGGCGGTATCCGGATTGCTGTCAGCCGCATGGAGGGCGAGAAGTGCGCCCGCTGCTGGATCTATGATCCGACCGTCGGCGAGAATGCAGAGCATCCGTGCCTGTGTGCCCGCTGCGCAGCAGTTCTCGGCAAGTAAAAAAATACGAAAAACTGTCCGAGGCAGGGGATGCGTCCTCTGCCTCGTTCTTTAGGAAGGAGAATGTCTGATGCCTCTGATTATGGCATTGCTGGCTGTGGCCGCGATGGTTTTAGTCGATCAGGCGGTCAAATACTGGGCAGTGACAGCGCTCGCACCGGTTGGCAGCATTCCGCTGATTCCGGATATTCTGCAGCTGACCTATGTGGAAAACCGCGGCGCTGCATTCGGCATTTTGGAAAATCATATCTGGCTGTTCGTTCTGCTCGTTCCGGTTGTCGTGGGCGCGATTGCGTATGCCCTCAAAAAGAATCTGGTGCAGAATGCCTGGGGACGCGTCAGCCTTCTGGTCATTTGCGCCGGTGCAATCGGAAACGGCATCGACCGTGTGACGCACCGCTATGTGGTCGATATGATTGAGGTTCTGTTCGTTCGCTATCCGGTGTTCAATATTGCAGATATCTATGTTGTTGTCGGCGTGGTGCTGTTTGCGGTTTACTACCTGTTTCAGCACAAGGATAACGTGAAAACGGAGGACAAATGAGACGAATCGTCGAGGTGAGCGAGACAGACGCGGGAAAGCGTCTGGATAAGCTGCTCAGCGAACAGCTGCCGGAGCTGACCCGTTCCGCCGTACAGCATCTGATGCAGGACGGCTGTGTGACGCTGTCCGGTGCTCCGCTCAAGAAAAACGCAAAGGCGGTATGCGGCGATGTCATCTGGGTGGAGCTGCCCGAGCCGAAGGAAGTGGAGCTGACCGCCGAAAACATTCCGCTGGATATTGTCTACGAGGACGATGACATCATTGTCGTCAACAAGCCGCGCGGCATGGTGGTCCATCCTGCGCCGGGCAACTGGAACGGCACGCTGGTCAATGCGCTGATGTACCACTGCGGAGACAGCCTGTCGGGCATCAACGGAGAAATTCGTCCGGGCATCGTACACCGCATCGACAAGGATACAAGCGGACTGCTGGTGGTCGCAAAAAATGACCGTGCCCATCAGTCGCTTGCGGCACAGATCAAGGAGCATTCCGCGGCGCGGCGGTATTATGCCGTTGTCATCGGAACACCGCGCGAGCCGAAGGGGACGATTTCCGCGCCGATTGGCCGCCATCGCATCGACCGTAAGAAAATGGCGGTAACGGCAGACGGACGTCCGGCGGTCACACATTATGAGGTGCTTGAGCAGTTTCAGGGCTACAGCTTCCTGACCTTTCTGCTTGAGACCGGGCGCACACATCAGATTCGCGTTCACATGGCACACATCGGACATCCGATTCTCGGCGATCCGCTCTATGGTCCGGCAAAGGACAGGTGGAAGCTCGGCGGACAGTGCCTGCATGCGGGTCAGCTGCAGCTGACCCATCCGGCAACCGGCGAACGCATGACCTTTGATGCGCCGTTACCGGCGTATTTCACCGATGTATTACAGAAATTGAGGTGTCAATATGGGGAAATTTGACGGAATTCTGCTGGCGAGCGATATGGACGGCACGCTGCTCGATGATAACCGCGCGATCGGACGGGAAACGATTGCCGCGCTCGAATATTTTACGGAAAATGGCGGCTATTTTTCCCTTGCAACCGGAAGAACCCGTCCGGCAACGGCGGCATACCGCAGGCTTCTTCCGTGCAACGCCCCGGGGGTTTACCTCAACGGCGCGATTTTGTGCGATGAAAGCACACAGGAAATTGTGTACATGGAGGGGCTGGATGACCGCGCAAAGGAGCTTGCGCGCGCTGTGATGCAGCGCTTTCCGCATATTGGAATAGAGGTGTTTTTGCTCGATCACTCCTATGTCTGCAATATGAATGAAATCACACGCGAGCATTTTATTCATCTGGATATTCCGTATGAAGAAATTGCCCTGGATGCCATTCCGGAGCCGTGTGAGCAGTGGGGAAAAATCAACTTTACGGGAACGCATGAGCAGATGGAGCCGGTGCGTGCGTTTGTTGACCCGATGAAAGCGCACTTTAATCTGACCTTTTCCACGCCGGTTTTCTATGAAATGACCTGTAAGGGCGGACATAAAGGCGACGGCGTGCGGCGCCTGGCACAGTACATGAACGTCAGGCCGGAGCTTGTCTGCACGGTCGGCGACAGTCAGAATGACCTGCCGATGCTCGAGCAGGCCGGCATCAGCTTCGCGCCGGCAAATGCGCGCAGCTATGTGCTGGAAATCGCGGATGTCGTTGTGCCGGACAACAATCACGATGCACTCAAGGGCGTTGTGGAATATCTCGATCACAAATTCTGAGAAGAACTATGACGCAGCGGAAGGGAAAGCTCATCCGCTGCGTTTTTTCACACAAGAGAGAGGAGAAAAACCGATGAAAAAGGCCGATCAAAACCGTATTCTCGGCGCAGTGCTCAGCATGACATACTCCCTGTATCCGCTGGAAATGACAGAGGAGCGGAATGCGCTGGTGCGCCGCGCGCTTGCGCTGCTGGGACAGAGTGCGCCTGCGGCCGAGGAAATCGAATCTGTTCTGCACGCGCTGCATCAGTCAAAATACGATCTCAACCCGGGCTGCCACTGTCTGATTGGCAACGGCTATTATCCGGACGACTTCACCGACTGCTTTCGCAAGCTCGACCGCACGGACGCGGTCGGGGAAGCGGCGCGTGCGCTGTTTGCCGTCCTGCAGAAGCCGCGCGAGGATTGGGATGCGGCGGCGATGTATGCCGCCATTCGTGCGATTTACAACAGGGAATACGATGCCGCGCGCATTGCGGACATTCACGCACAGCTGGGAGAATAAGCGCCCGGCATAGGTCATGCCTGCACCCGCATATCATGTTCGAGCAGCGAGAAGCGCTGCGGAACGGAGGAAACAGCATGTGCGGAATTGCCGGACTGGTCGGGGATGTCCCGACACGGACGATATTGGAACGGATGCAGCAGACGATGCGGCGGCGCGGACCGGATCAGGCGGGAATCTGGGAGGGCGAGGGCGCGGCACTGGTACATGCCCGCCTTGCAGTCATTGACATCGAAGGCGGACGGCAGCCCATGCAGCGAATCGCCGGGGAACGGGAATTTGTCATGGTGTACAACGGCGAGCTGTACAACACCGCGGAACTGCGCGAACAGCTGTGCGCCTGCGGACATACGTTTGCCACCCATTCGGACACGGAGGTTGTGCTTGCGGCCTATACTGAATGGGGCGAAGCCTGCCTGGACCGTATGAACGGCATTTATGCGTTTGCAATCTGGAATATTCGAGAGAAAAATCTGTTTTTTGCGCGAGATCGCATGGGTGTAAAGCCTTTGTTCTTTACAGAGAGCGGCGGGAACTTCCTGTTTGCTTCCGAGATCAAAACACTGCTTGCATATCCGCAGGTGTCCGCGCAGCTGGATGCCTCGTCGATCGCGGAGCTGATGCTGATCGGTCCGGGGTGCACGCCCGGCTGCGGTGTATTTCGCGGCATCCGCGAGGTGCCGGCGGCCTGGTGCGGAACCTATTCGCCGGAAAACGGGGTACAGCTGCGGCAGTATTGGAAGCTGACAGACCGCAGGCACACCGATTCTCCGGAGGAGACCGTGGCAAAGGTGCGCGAGCTGCTGCGCGATGCTGTTTCGAGGCAGATGGTATCCGACGTGCCCCTGTGCACCTTTTTATCCGGCGGACTGGATTCCAGCATTCTTTCCGCATTGGCCGCGAAAGAATACGCGGCGCAGGGGCGCAGGCTGAATACGGTCTCTGTGACCTATCGGGACAACGACAAATATTTTCATCGGTCGCACTTTCAGCCGAACAGCGATGACGCCTATATCGCAAAGATGAACGATGCGATCGGTGCGGAAAATCATCTGTTTGTCATCGATACGCCGCAGCTGGTACAGGCATTGTTTGAGGCGGTTGAGGCGCGCGATCTGCCCGGCATGGCGGATGTGGATGCATCCCTGCTGCTGTTCTGCCGGGAGATCAAAAAAATAGGCACGGTTGCGCTGTCGGGTGAATGCGCCGACGAAATCTTTGGCGGATATCCGTGGTTCCGCGATGCCGATATTCGGCGCAGACAGGGCTTTCCGTGGGCGCAGTCGACCTCGTACCGCACCGGTTTCCTGCGGGAAGAATGGCTGGAGGGACTGGATGCGGCGGCATTTGTCGATGCGCGCTATCAGCGCACGATTGCACAGGTGCAGCCCGATTTCGACCTCAGCGCGGACGACCGGCGCATCCGCGAAATGACGCGGCTGAATATGGAATGGTTTATGCAGACGCTGCTCACCCGAAAAGACCGCATGAG
>OCVV012828185.1_pt1 | contig 38958 bp, 39 predicted proteins | sample 1539721 | NCBI WGS metagenome assembly OCVV01 (sample SAMN02144230, study PRJEB22623) | gut metagenome | biome: sheep rumen | host: Ovis aries | place: New Zealand | reverse complement strand
TGCTGCCGAATGCAGCGTGGCGGCCGGCACCTACGGTGCCCTGGACCTGCTCGTAGAAATCAAGGCCTTTGCAAGCAAAGGCGAAGCCCGCCGCATGGTCCAGAACGGCGGCGTAAAAATCGCCGGCGAAAAGCTTGCCGATCCGCAGTCCCAGATCGAAATCAAGGGTGCAGACCAGCTGGTTGTCCAGGTGGGCAAGCGCAAGTTCTACAAGGTGAATTTCTAGGTTTATTATGGCTCAAGAAATCCTTATTCTCGGTCTCAATCCCGCCTGGCAGCGCCTGTTCTTCTTGGACAAGTTTACTCCGGGCGAAGTCCATCGTATCCCGAAGGTCGAAGAGTATGCTTCTGGAAAGGGCGTCAACTGCGGGCGTGTCTTGCAGCGTTTGGGCGGAATTCCTTTGCTGATGCATTTCTTGGGTGCCGAAAATGGTTCAAGGATTTTCGATGAACTGTCAGCTTGCGGTATCCAGCAGGCCCCGGTCTGGATTAAGGAACCGACCCGCATTTGCACCACAATCGTAAGTGGCGGAAGCACGACCGAACTCATTGAACCGTCCCCTGTTTTGACAGGCAATGAGAATGAGGATTTTCTTCAGACGTTGAACGAACACTGGACATCTACCCAATGTGTCGCTTTATGCGGGTCTTTCCCGCAAGCCTTTGACCTGGAGAAGATAAATTCCCTGGACTTTACGGGCAAGCGCGTGTTTATTGATGCCATCGAAGGTATCGATACCTGGCTTTCGAAGGGTGTAGAACTCTTGAAAATCAACATGCAGGAATACTGCAAACTTTTGACCCGTCTTGGAATCCCGCAGGTCACCTCCAGCCCCCAGTTCTGGAAAATGACGGCCACCGCCGTGCTGGAACGCCTTCCTATCAAGAACCTGGTGGTGACCGATGGCGATTCTCCGGTTCGCGCCTTCCGTTTTGTAGAAAAGAAGTTCCAGGGGATGCAACTGCAACCGCCTACTATCACCATGAAAAACAATATTGGCGCAGGCGATTCCTTCTTTGCTGGCTGGCTCTATGCCGATGGCGAAGGTATGAGCTTTGAGGAGTGCTTGATCAAGGCTACTGCTGTGGCCGTTTCTCGCTGTGAGGTGGACAAGCCTTGGGATTTGGATCTTGCCCGTGTAAGCGAACTGGAAGCGGAATTCAAGGACGCTATCGAAAAGTTGGAATAAAATCTTCGGAGGCGTTATGGCAAAAACCCTGATTGTCTTTGCGTCTAAGCAAGAATTCCATTTTTTTTTCAAGAACATTTCGTCGGTGGTGGCGTCCTCTACGCCGGCAATGGTCAATCCCTCTGTAGACGTTGCAATAGCTGGAGTGGGAATCGTAGATTTCTCGGCGAATTTGGCGCGTTTTTTAAGTCTAAAGAAATACGATAGGGCTTTTTTGCTCGGTATTTGTGGAGCTTACCCGAATAGCGGTCTTCAGGTGGGGAGTGTTGTCCGTATCGATACCGAAGTCGTTGCCGATATGGGGGCTCAGAGCAGGGAGGGGCATTTTATCCCATGGGGAACCCTGGTGTCAAAAGAGACCCGTTATAGTGGGGCCTCTATCCGTGATTTGCCGTTGTGCCTTTTGGATGCTCCTGGGGTTGCCGGGGGAACAGTCAACTGCTGCACGGGAACCCAATACCTGGGAAACCGTCGGGAAACCCTTTTCCAGATCCAAGTGGAGAGTATGGAAGGTGCGGCCTTTTTTGCCGTATGTAAAAATTTTGGCGTGCCCGGCTACCAGTTCCGCGCCGTAAGCAACATGGCCTCTGACCGTGACGAATCCTCCTGGGATATTCCTCGTGCACTTTCCGCTTTGAAACAATCTGTTCTTGATCAACTTTTCTAATTCGGAATCGTTCTCTAAAAAAACTAATTCCGAAATCCGAATTCCGAATTCCTAATTAATCTCACACCTCACACCTCACACCTCACACCTCACACCCCAATGCGTCTTTCCCTCGGCATCTCTACCTGTCCAAACGACACCTTCATCTACGAAAACCTCATCGCAGGCCTAAAAGATTCCCCCTTTGAATGGGATGTCCATTATGCCGACGTTCAGACCTTGAACGAAATGGTCATGGCGGGCAAACTGGACGTGGCAAAAGTCAGTGCCCAGATTTACCCGCAGGTTCGCGGGAATTACCGGGTGCTTGGCTGTGGCGGTGCCATCGGTTATGGTTGCGGACCGCTCCTGCTGTCAAGCAAGGGGAACGAATTTGACCCCAATGGCGAAACCACGCTGCCCGGTAAAAACACAACGGCGGCCCTTTTGTTCAAATTTTGGTACCAGAAAAACTTCGGTGGTGCGCCCCGTCTCCGCTACGCCTTTTTTGATGAAGTGTACCGCGGGCTACTTGCGGGTTCGGTAGCTCAGGGCGTGACTATCCATGAACACCGTTTCACCTGGAAGCGGGACGGCCTTTATCTGTTACAGGATTTGGGTGCTTATTGGGAGCAGGAAACGGGTACTCCGATTCCTCTGGGAATAGCGGTTGCTCGAAAAGATTTTTCGAATGAAGTAATAGAGGGCGTTGAATCGGAAATTCGAAAGAGTCTAAAAATGGCATGGACGAGGGCTGAAATGGTAACCCCGTTCATTCAAGAAAAGGCCCAAATTGAAGAAAAAAATGTTATAGAATCTCACATAAAAATGTTTGTAAATGACTTTTCTGAGGCAATTGGCGAAAAAGGGAAAGCCGCCTTGGAACGGTTGTGGATGTTGTCAAGTTGTTGATAAAGTGTTTATAAGTGAAAAAATCTTGTAATAATTCGTTAATGTATCTTTAAATTTACAAAATGGCGATTTTTTAGCAAAAACTTTATTTATTTTCCGTAAAGCATCTTTTTTATGGGAGTTCTATTATGAGCTTAGTAAACGACCTTGAACTGGAAGTCGAAAACTTCAAGCGCGAGTACGAAAAGTTCGAGCGCGGTAACAAGTCCGCCGGCACCCGTGCCCGCAAAGTCCTGCAGGACATCAAGAAGACCTGCCAGGAGATTCGCGTGTCCATCCAGGGGGCGAAGAAGGAGGACGTGAAGGAGTCTCAGACCCCTGAATCGTAATTTTTGCTTTGCATAAGACTGACTTTGATTCCTTTTTTTGCGAAAAATGCCGTTTTTTCGCAGAATTGGTTTGACTAAACTCGATTTTTGAGGTATATTCCCACTTGAGTTTGATTTTGTCAGTCTTGGCAAATGATAAAGCTAAACGAATTTATGTGTTCTATGATTGGAGAAACGTAGCAGTATGACCCTAAAGAAACTGGTCTTAGTAACGGCCGGGGCGATGCTTCTTTCTGGAACCGCCATGGCAAAGAATATCAACGTGCCTGGCGATTACTCAAAGATTGCCGACGCTCTTGGCAATGCGGATGCTGGCGATACCATCTTGGTAAAGCGTGGCACCTACAACGAAAACATTACCTTGGTGATGGACGTGGTCTTGAAAGGTGAAGACCCGCTCACGACGATTATCGATGGCGGCCGCAATGGTCCGACCGTCATGGGTACTTCGGGCGCCGAGATGTCGCACTTCACCATCAGGAACGGTCTCGAAGGTATCCTTTGCGAAAACGCCGCCCCTTACATCCACCACTGCTACGTGTTGGATAACAAGGCCACGGGTATCGGTGCGTTCATTTCGCTCCCTCACCTCCGCAATAACGTGGTGTACGGCAACCGCTGGTCCGGCATCCTCGCTTGGGGTGCCAAGGCCCTGGACGCTTCCATCGAACAGAACGTAGTGCTCCGCAACGGCTATTCCGGCCTTGCCCTGAAGGGACCTACCAACGTGGTCGCCACCAACAACATCTTCATGGAGAACCACTACTACGGTGTGTTCGCCGACCCTGCTGCTGGTCAGACCAAGGTGGAGTACAACAACATCTACAAGAACTACTACCCCTTCAACCAGTTCATCAAGGTGAACCGCACCAACGTTTCCCTTGATCCGAAGTTCATCAACCACTCCCTTTCGAAGCCGAACTTCTACTGCCAGTCCACCTCGCCGATGCTCAAGCGTGGAAAGGGCAAGCTGGATATCGGCCTTACTGCTACTGAGATTGAGAAGGAAGAGGAAGAAGTGGAAGAGACCCGTAATCCGGACACCGATGCCGACGGCATGTGCGATCCTTGGGTCTCCGAAGAGGGTCTTGCAGACAAATACGCATCGGTCTGTACCGGTGTGGACAACTGCCCCGAAGAAGGTGAAGACTTTGACGGCTATCAAGATGATGATGGCTGCCCGGATGCCGACAACGACCGCGACGGTATCTGCGATCCTTGGGTTGAAGCCAAGGCTATGCAAGCTAACTTTGCTCACGTCTGTAAAGAAGTTGACCTTTGCCCCGAACAGCCCGAAACCATGAACGACTTCAAGGACGATGACGGTTGCCCGGACGAAGTGCCGCAGCCGCCCAAGAAGGTGTTCGTGCTCGAAGGCGTGAACTTTGAATCTGGTAAGGCAACCATCACTCAGGATTCCTACATCTCCCTCTTGAAGGTGGTGGACATCATGGAAACCTTTACCGAAGCTACTTTTGAAATCGTGGGCCATACGGATAACCAGGGTAACAAGGCCAAGAACAAGCAGCTCTCTGCCGACCGCGCCGAAGCTGTGAAGAACTTCCTTGTAGAAAAGGGAATTTCCGAAAGCCGTATTACAACATCCGGTATGGGTGACACCAAGCCGGTGGCCTCCAACAAAACCCCCGAAGGGCGTGCGCAGAACCGTCGTATCGAATTCAAGCGCACGGATATCAAGTAAAGGAGTAGGTGATGATGCGTACTAGTTTCATCAAAACGTCAGTCCTCGGACTTACTGTAGCTGCCAGCGCTCTGTATGCTGAAGCAGTCTACTCCCCGCACAAATACCAGCAGAACGACTGGTTCGGTGAATTTGGTAGTAACAACACTGCTATGTATGTGAACCCCGCTGGAATTTCCATGACGGACCAGCTGGAAGTAAGTGCCGCTTTCTTCAGCTCTATCAGTGGTGAAGCCAGCCAGGAATACGTGAGTTTGGCTTTCCCCATGGATTACAAGCACACCATCGGATTCTCCTTCTTCGAGAACGGTGCTTCTATCGATGGCGGCAAGTCCTACGATGAATTCGCCTTCTTGCTGGGCTATGCCTATAACCTGATGCACTGCGTGGCCGTGGGTCTCGACATCTCTGTGCTTTACATCAACCAGTTCGATGAAGTGAAGCATGTGACCTTCGGTGCCGACGTGGGCGTGAGCTGGAACCCGCTTTCCTCCTCCAAGTATGGTGACTTGTTTGTGGGTGTTGCTTTGCAGAACGCTCTGCAGCCTGCAGTCAGCACCGCCGAAAAGGATGCTCCCACGGTGGTCCTCTTTACGGAGAGCGAAGCGTACAAGATTCCTGCTAACTTGAACTTCTCCTTGTTCTACCGCGGGCTTAACCGCGCTCTCGAAGCCAAGGCCGAACTTTCTGTTATCGATGTGATGCACGACGATGAAGAAGGTGGTGAGGGCATGAACTTGGAAGAAAGCTTCACCTTGACTTACTATCTGTCCCCGCACCTTGGTGTCCGTCTTCGTTTCACCAAAGAAGGCTACCCGGTTGCAGGCGCTACGGTTAACGTGAAGGACGTAAGTTTCTTCCGCTACCTGCAGCTTGACTTGGAAATGTCTCACGACGATCTCTACGCCAAGAAGAACCGTGGCTTTATCTGGGCTGTGAAACTCACTACCCGCTTCGGTGACACTCGTGAAGAGAAAATCGGTGAGGAACGGTATCGTCGTTTGAAGATCGAACCTGAAAACGATTACCGCGCCGCTATGCGTCTGTACTTGAACCGTCAGTTCCTCGAAGCCGCATACGCTTTCGGTAAGGTTCAGACCAAGTATCCCGCATTCCACTTGGTGGACCAGGCCGCGTTCTATAAGGCAAAGTCCTTTGAAAACCTCCGCATGCACAAGGCTGCCCGTGCCGTTTACGAAGACGCTATCAAGCGCTATCCCAGAACGGAACAGAACGCCAAGTACCACTTCCAGTTGATGAACATCGACTATAAGGAAGGCAAGTACACCGACGCTATGGCCAAGTACCAGAACATTGTTCAGGTGTTCGGCAAGAGCGACGTGAAGGCGGACGCCGACTATATCGCCGGTCAGATCAAGTTCGAACAGGGCCTCTATCAGGAATCTGTAGACCTGCTCGCCGCCATTCTCCCCGGTAACGCAAACTACTTCTACGCCCGTTATACCATGGGTATCGCCTACAGCCGCATGGGCAAGTGGGAAGAAGCCGAAAACTGCTTCCGCGACATTACGGAACAGCCGGTTTCCAACCAGTCCGAACGCGATCTGCAGGATGCCGCCAAGGTGAAGCTCGGCCATATCTACTTCTCTGGCGAAAAGCCCGATGTGGCTGCCGCTGCCCAGATGTACGGCCAGGTGGAACCGGGTTCCCCTGTGTATGACGAAGCAATGCTCGGTATCGCATGGTCCTTCCTCAAGGTGAACAAGCCCGACGAGGCTTTGAAGCCCGCTAACTGGATCATCAGCAACCTTCCGGAATCCTTCCTGGTTTCCGAAGCCTACCTGGTTCAGGGTTACTGCTACTTCATCAAGAAGGACTACGACAAGGCCGTGAAGTCTCTGGAACAGGCCGAAAAGCGTACGGAACAGCCGGTTGTGTCTGTAGCCGCACGTGACAGCGCCCGTCAGGCTTACGAAGCCATGCAGAACGATTTCGATTCTGTTCAGGTCAAGGCTCTTGACCTTGCCCGTCAGTTGCCCACGCCTCGTGTGGAAAGCAAGCGTGAAGCTTTGAAGCCCGATTTCGATAAGGCAAACAAGGCTATCGAAGATTATGCCGAGTTCACTCAGAGGTCCATTCAGAGCGACCGCTTTGAATCTAACCGTAAGCGCATTTTGGACGACGCTGGCTTTACTTTGGCTACCGTCAAGACCAAGATGGCCGGTGGTGCCGGTGGTTCTGGCGCTGCTCAGGAACTGGAGGAATTGGATGACCTGGAGTAATCCGGGTTCGTCCCTTTTATAGAAATTATAGGTGGATAGAGAATAATGAAACGAATCTTACTCTTAACGGCAATGGTCCTTTCCCTGGTGGGAACCTCCTTTGCCGCTTCCGATCCCTGTAAGGATAAAACCGAAGAAGCCAAGAAACTCTACGCAAAGTGCAAGTCCATGGAAAAGGGCTCTGCAAAGTACAAGGAATGCGCCAACTCTTACAAGCTCCTGAAAAACCAGGCTGCTCAGGCTTGCCGTTCTGGTGGTCTTGACGAAGAAGGCATGCGCTCTGCTATCAAGCAGTGGGAAAAGCAGGTAAACAACTGTAAGGGTAAGCAGAACGCCCGCTGCGCTTCTGCCTTGCAACAGTTGGGCCACTACCAGTTCCAGTTAGAAGAAAAGCTCTTCCTGGATAAGCAAGCCCAGTACGAAGAAGATGTGGCATGGTGCGCTGACCGCGACAACAAGCCCGCCAAGTGCGCAAACATCGACCAGTTCCCCAAGGCCGACCACCAGAAGTCTCTGGGATATTTCCTGGAATACATTGACAAGTATCCCAAGGAAAGCAAGACTCCCATGGTGCTGTATCAGGCTGCTGCCGTGCAAGAAGCCAGTGGCGAAGACGAGAAGGCCTTCCGCCTCCGTGAACGCTTGGTCCGTAACTTCCCGGATAACGGCCTTGTTCCCAAGGCATGGCTCCGTATAGCAGAATACCACTTCATGAACCGTAAGTTCCGCGACGCTATCGACGCCTACAAGAAGGTGACTGGTTTCGAAAACTTGACGGGTAAGGAAGCTGCTCTTGCCATGTACCACTTGGCCGAATCTTACTACAATATTGCCGAATACGAAACTGCAGCTGTTAAGTATTACGACTACATCATCGGTGCCGATAAGGGTAAATACCCCAACGACCTCCGTGCTGAAGCTATGGACTTCATGGCAGCCTCCTTCTCTGACTTGGAAGGCGGTGGTGTCGCCGAAGCTGAAGCATTCTTGAAAGACAAGAAGGTTCCCTTCAAGGACTCCGTGTACTATCGTATCGGTATGAAGAACAAGGACCATGACCGTAACGAAGAGGCGGTGCAATCCTTTAAGCGTTTGATGGCCATTAATCCGGACTACATTGACGCTCCTTTGGCCGATATTGCGATGATTGAAATTCTCATCATTCAACAGAAATTTGAAGATGCTCAGAAACATCGTTACACCGTGGTGAAGCGTTATGACCGTAACTCTTCCTGGTATAAGAAAAACCAGAAGTATCCCGAATCGGTAAAGAACGCTGAAACGGCTATCCGTGGCGCTATGCTGGATATTCCGCAGTATCACCACGCTCGTGCTGCCAAGCTCACCAAGGAAGGTGACCTGGAAGCCGGCAAGAAGCAGTATGCCGAAGCCATCAAGGCTTACGAAGCATTCTTGAAGCGTTATGCCAAGGAACCGTCTTGGGATGAATACAGGGTTCACATCAATTTGGCTCTGGTTTACCAAGAAATGCAGCAGTTTGCAAACGCTGCCAAGATGTTCAACTGGATCGTGGATTCCGACACCACCCGCTATGGACGCCGTCCCATGGGTGACAAGGAACTCCTGAAGAAAGAAGAAGCTGCCTATAACGCTGTGCTCATGATGGACCAGGCTCGTGAAGCTGCTAAGACCAAGAAGTACGGTGGTGATGCTACCAAGGCCTATAAGGGTGAAGAAACCAAGGCCTACTTTGCCCAGGTTGACAAGTACATGGCCAAGTTCGGCCAGAACAAGGAAGCTGCTGAACTTGCTTATAACGCTGCCATCGTCCATTATGAAGCCAAGCAGTACAAGACAGCTGTGACGGTGCTTCGCGACCTGGTGCAGCGTTATCCGGATCACCAGTACATTTTGCTGATTCGTCGTATGCTCGCCCAGTCCTTGCTGGAATCTGATCAGCTGGATGAAGCCTTGGTGGAATTCGAGTGGCTGTACAAGCAGTACCACGATGTCAAGGCCACCAAGAACGACTCCATGGCGAAAGAAATTGAAAAGGCTATCGCAGCCGTGCTCTTCCAGAAGGCAGAAAAGGCCGTCAAGGCCCAGCGCTACGAAGAAGGTGCCGTTGCATACTTGGCTCTTGTGAAGCGTTACCCGTTGGTTTCCTTCGCTGACAAAGCCGTGTTCGAAGCCGGTGTTGCTTACGAAAAGGCCAACAAGCACGAACAGGCAGCCGAAACCTTTATGATGCTCCCCAAGAGCTACGCATCGTCCTCCTTGACTATCAAGGGTATCTTGCGTGCGGCAAGTAACTACAAGAAAGCCGGTAACCCCCGTCAGGCTGCCCAGACCTTCTTGTTCATCACCAACAACTTCCCGCAAGATTCCATGGCCTTCCAGGCAATCGGCTTCGCTGCCCAGACCTTCGACTCCATTCCGGACAAGAAGCAGGCTGCTGTGACTTACGAACTGGCTTACAAGCGCTACCCCAAGGATGAACGTACCCCGAGCTTCCTTTACAGCGCCTGCTTGAGCTATGACGAAGCCCAGATGACTGACGAAGCCATTCGCTGCTCTAAGGACCTTGTCCACGACTATCCCAAGAGCACCTACGCCCTCGATGCTGCCTTCAGCATTCCTGTGGCTTACGGTAACGCCAAGAAGTGGGAAGAAGCCGCCAAGGAATACCATTTCTTCATCAAGAACTACACCGAAGACAAGGAAAAGCTGATTGCTGCCTATATCGGTGCTGCTCGTGCTTACATGGAACTTAAGGAAGAAGAAAAGGCCGTTGCTGATTACGACCAGACCCTTAAGAACTACGACAAGTACGGTCTGCAAATCAAGAATGCCGATCCGGGCGTTCCTGCTGAAGCTGCTTTCTACTTGGGTGAACATGAATACAACAAGATGGAACCCTATGTGCTGAAGGGCAAGGAAAAGGAAAAGGCCGCGACCATCAAGAAGTTGGTGGAAATCCTGCAGGCCGCCATGGGTCACTACTCCAAGTCTGCGTCTTACGCTTCTGAAAAGTGGACCTTCCGCGCCACCAACAAGATGGGTATGCTCTTCGTGGTCATGGCCACCAAGGTTCGCGAACAGGAAAAGAGTGCCAAGGGCGAAGAAGAAATGTTTGCTGAACGTATCACTATCGTGCAGCAGCTGCCTCCTTACTACGACCAGGCTCGTCCTATCTTCCAGAAGAATATCGACCTTGCCCGTGACCAGGGTTTCTACAACCAGGATGTGGTCCAGGCCGAAGAGGGCTATATCGAAATGTACTACCAGCAGTGCGCCGTGTTTGCCGAAGTGGCTGACGCCTTCGCCAACGCTCCGCTGCCGGACTCCGCTGCCATCGTAAGGGAATATGTGGAATACGAAGGTGCTGTGAAGGAAGACGCTATCGAAATGGCCCACGAAGACTTGGAAGCCTATCGTGAAGAACTGAACAATAAGTCCGACGCCGCAAAGCAGGCTGCAGTGCCCGTGTGCGCCACCGGTATTAAGGCTTCTGCCCACTACGGTATTGATAACCAGTGGACTGCCAAGCTCTTTGAGCTCTTGAAGCAGATGGATGAAACAAACGAAACCTTGAACACCAAGATCGAAAAGTTCGACCCGTCCACCTTGTTTGCTGACCCGGCATACTTCAAGACCAAGGCTCGTATCGAGCAGATTTCCAAGTCCGAAGTCATGACTCCGGAAGAAAAGCTCGCTACTTACCGCGACATTATCAAGGAAGCCAAGGCCGAAAACGAAAAGTTGAAGAAGGAATTGGCTGAACTGAAGGCTCAGATGGCTCCGGCGCCCTCCGCTGCCGGTGCTGCAGGTGAAGAAGTAGGCGCTTCTGAATCTGGTGCTGAACCCGAGGCCGCCCCCGCTGCTGCTCCTGCCCCGAAAAAGAAGGGAAAGAAGAAAAAGTAGTGCGGTAAAAACAATTTTACGGGAACCTTGTTCATAGGGTTCCCTCGCCTTTTAGAGCCTTTGGGGCCGATTCTTGTGCTGTAAATAAAGTTTTACCGCGCCAAGACTCCCTAAAACGCTCTAAAAAAAATAAATATGAACTTAAGAATTCAAAAAACAAACCAAAAACAACTCTAAAGGAGTACACTAATGTCTAAAATGCTTCAATCCTTCAGCCCTGAATCTGATGGTTACCAGTTCATGTGGATCATCTTGGTCGTGTTCATGATCGGTCTGGGCTTCTCCATCGAACGTATTATCTACATCATGGTGAAGAGCTCCAAGGGTCGTGCCAAGTTCCTGGCCGACTTCGGTAAGCTCATCAGCTCTCAGCAGTTCGATGAAGCACTTGGCCTTGCCAACAAGACCAACCTCCCCATTGCTCGCATCATGGCATCCATCGTTTCCACCCGTGCCGGTGGCCGCGAACAGATGCAGGCCGCATGCGACGCCGTGTTCCTGACTGAAGCTCCTCGTCTTACCCGTTATATCAGCATTATCCAGGTTATGGCTTCTATCTCCACCTTGCTCGGACTGATGGGTACGATTTACGGTCTGATCTTCACATTCGATGCTGTGGCTAACAAACCCGCTTCTGAACGTGCTAAGGCTCTTTCCGACGGTATCGCTATCGCTATGGGTACGACGCTCCTTGGACTTCTCTCCGCCGTGCCTCTTCTGGTCATTGTGGGTCTTCTCAACATGAACTCCGAACGCCTGATCCAGGAAATGGAAGAAAAGGGCCTCAAGATTATCAACTCCCTCTCCTAATTTCGACTGAGAGTTTTAATTTAACGGAGTTATAAAACATGGCAAAAGAATTAAAGAAACCAGCCAAGCCTGAAGAACCGGACCTGTTGCCGGCCATGGGCTTGTTTACTATTCTGATTCCTATGCTTTTGTCTATGACCGCTTTCTCCAAGCTGGCTATTGTTGAAGTCAATCTGCCTGAACGTTCTATGATGCAGATGGACAACGACACTCCTCCGGAGCCCGACCAGCAGGCATTGAACCTTTCCCTCGCGATTACCAGCGATTATCTCGTGATAGGTGCTCGTGGTGGTTTCCAGCCCAACGTCTATTTCAAGGAAATGTGGACGTTCCGCTGCAAGTCCGATGCTAAACTGATTACCTACGCCGTTGACGACGTCAAGGCAACAGTGGAAAGTGGACACGGACCCAAGTGCAAAGATGGTTCTGAGATGGATAAAGAAAAATATCTTTACGAAATCGAGAACATCGAACTCTGGGCAATCCAGAAGGAATCTGAAGAAGATCCCGGTAAGGTTATCTGGGCCCTGTACACCAATGGTGGCAGCGCTGAAGAACCCCTTGCTGACAGTGCATACGTAGATGGAAACAACAGCTTCCTCGCTCTCCCTGGCGAAGGCACCTTGGGACTTACCCCGCCGCCGGCTTTGAAGAAGCCCGGTGCAGGCGTGACCCTTGCAACCCTTACGCCTAACTCCGCTCGTACGCTCAAGCCGGACGTGGCCGCCAAGACCATGATTTACCCGCTTTCTGCCTACGACCTGATTGCGAAGGACCTGATTGCAATTCATACGCAGTTTATTGACCTCGAAGACGTGGATAACATTATCATCGTGGCAAACGACGATACTCAATTTGACAAGATTATTCAGCTCATGGACCGCTCTAAGGAAGCCGGTTTTGTGAAGATTCAACTTGCTAAGTTGGGAGGTTAATCATGGCTAGAAGAACTCGTAAATTTAGTGAAGACGTACCTTTCTCCCTCACGTCCATGATGGACATGATGACCATCATTCTGGTGTTCATGATTAAGAACTTGGACGCTGAAGGTCAGCTTTTGACTCAGGCCGAAAACTTGATTCTTCCGATTTCTACCTCCAAGGTGCAACCTACGGAAGTGTCCTTGACGGTGGTTGTCGATAATGCGTACGTTATCGTGGATAATGAAAAGGTGGTTCCCACTCCCGATGTCCTCAGTCAGGAAGACCTCCTGGTCGAAAAGGTGAACGACGTTCTGAAAGACCGTCGCGCTATCGAACAGGAACACAACCTGAAGATGGGCCTCCCGGCTGATGAAGCTGGCCATATCATTGTCCAGATTGACAAGAACATCCCGTACGATGCCATGTATAAGGTGATGGCCACTTGTGGCTTTGCCGGTTATACGAACATCGCATTTGCCGTGATGGAAAAGAACGGCGGGGAGGAATAACTATGGCTAAGAAAAAAGCTCCTATAGATCCGTTAGTAGCGTCTCTGATGCCGGAATCCGACAAGAAGATGGGCGCTATTGCCGGTATCTCCTTGATCGTTGCTCTTGCTTTCTCCCTGTGGGCTTCCATGTACGAAGCTGTGGTTGATGAAGTGATCTTCGAAGAATCTGCAGCTGCCGACCTTTCCGCTTCCATGGTGATGGACGAAAAGAAGGAAGAAAAGAAAGAAGAGAAGAAGAAAGAAGAGCCCAAGAAGCCTCGTAAGAAGGCTGGTGGCGGCGGCAAGCCCCGTGGTAAGGGTCAGCCCAACGCTCCCCAGACTCGTGGCGTGCTTAAGCTCCTCACTGCTCAGACCAAGAATGCTAGTGCCGCTGCCTACGACTTGATGAAGAACCAGAAGTTCACCAAGGACATCGATAAGGTTCTTAAGGACGTGGCAGGCCTCCAGACTACGGGTAAGACCGTTCTCGGTGGCCGTCGCGGTAAGGCTGATGGTGGCTTTAACGAAGGTTATGCCGAAGGCGGTTCCGGTGGTATCGGTGACGGTCTGGCTGGCCTCCTTGGCGGTGGTGGCGGTGGTATCGCTACCAAGGCTAAGGGCTCCATCAAGACTCCGTCTGAACGCGATATCGACATGGGTGCCGGTGGTGGATCTCGTTCCGCTGCAGACATCATGAAGGTTGTGCGTCAGCGTACTCCGGGTCTGCGCCATATCTATAACAAGTTCCTGAAGAAGAAACCGGGATTCCAGGGTAAGGTTACCCTGAAGTTCACGATCGCTCCGGGCGGTGAAGTTATCAGCATTTCCATTGCTTCTTCCACCACTGGTTACGGCGAGTTTGATGGCGAAATCAAGAATGCCGTGAGCCGCTGGAAGTTCAGCAAGGTGAAGTCCGGTAACACTACGGTAACCATTCCGTTCACCTTCTCTGAATAATTCAGGTCTAGCGATACGCTAAAAAAGGCCGCGCGAAAAGCGCGGTCTTTTTTCATTTTTCTGTTGCGTTTTTCAAAGAATATATTTAACTTTATGACAGATATTTCAACAGGAGTCCTGTACAATGAATTTTAAAACAGCTGCGGCAGTGGGTCTATCCTTCGGCGTCCTCGGCGTGGGGTCTGCCTTTGCAACCTTCGCTCGTGTGGAATCCATGGGCAAGAACACCACTTACATTATGGATGATGTTAGCATCTTTGACAACGCTGCAAACATCAACCTTTACCCGAACTACTTGATCGGTGAATTTGGACCTTATACCCAGGATGTGCCTACGGGAACGAACAAGGATCCGCAGCATCCGAACTTTGGTGGCATTTTCTCGCTTTCTTTGGGTGACGAAAACAATCCCGATCCGCGTCTCTCTATCGGTGGTCTTTTTGGCCGTATTAACAACGAGCTGATGCGTTATTTCCCGACGAAAGTTGTTGGTGAAACCTCTGGCGACACCACGGCAGTTCCTGAGACTGTGACGAACTTCGACGGCTTCTTGGGTGGTACCCTTTCTAACGGTGATGCTTGGGGCTTGCATATCTACATTGCACATCAGGATGGTGGCGACAAGACTGAAAGCGGTGACTACCAAGTGGAAGACGGAGCGTATGCTTCTGCAGTCCAGGCCGATGGTGGTTTGAATCTGCAGTTCGGAAGCAATATTGATTTCGAGTTCAGCTTTGGCTTGGCTCGTATTCAGTATGGTCCGGAACACCTGAATTTCTTCGATGACGGTGATTTCTCCTTCCTTGCCAAGTCCCGCGCTTTCTTTACGCTGGACGCTCTGGATGGAGAACTGGTGCCGGCCTTCTCCATGAGGTTGATGCAGGCTCCTGGTATCGAAGACAAACATGCTCAGGCCGGTCTCGGTATCAACGTCGCTCTTGATCGTGGTTTCTTCTGGATGGGTGCTGACTTCATCTGGAACAAGCTGAAGGCTCACGACTGGTACTTTGACTACGAGTCTGGCGAATCCATTTATGACTCTCAGGGTGAAGAACACCCCCATTGGGACAAGCGTTCCGATATTGGCGGCATGATTACCTTCGGTATCGAACGTAACATTTGGTGGGATTGGTTCGTGATTCGCGTTGGCGGTCAGAAGTCTATCCTCTATACCAAGTGCGACGTCAACGAGAAGAACAAGTCTGGTCAGGGAATCTGCCGTGAAGACGGAAACTTCTTCAGCACGAACCCGCTTGCTGACGGTACTGCCGATGACCATGTGGGCTTTGGTTTTGGCATCAACATCGAAGAAAAACTGAAAATAGATGTGACCGTTGCTGAAGACCTGTTGTTCCGCAACCCCTTCCAGGGTGAAGGCAGAATCTTCTCTAGAATCTCTGCGACATATTCGTTCTAATTTGTTTGTATCAGGACTTGAAAACGCTCCCGCTACATGCGGGGGCTTTTTTGATAATCTGCATCAAGGAAAATTATTTAATATCCGCAGGAGCTTGGCGAAGAGTCTGTTATTTATGCAACGGATGGAGTAAAAAATACTCATATCAAATCGTATTTCGTTAGATGACTGCTGATGCCTAGTATCGTCATCCCCTTTGTTATTGAGTCATATAGTCTTGATCATGTCCACTAACGATAAAATAATCTCATTTGGGCAAAATAATGCGCCAAGTGCTGTTGGTTTGTGTGAATTGTGATGCTATATTTTGTCTGTAATATAGCGATTACAATTAAAGTAAAGAAGTTTTCCCTTTAGGGAACGTTGCACACAATGAAACTTTTCAGCTTGGATAGATTTGGCGGAACAGAAATAGGGAATCGTATACTACACCGCTCGTTCAGGAAAACAGAAATATCCTGGGCGGTGTTTGATATTTCGAAAGCCGTCGGGCCTATCATTGACCTGTTTTTCGTGAGCCAGTTTATTGGACCACAGGGGGTCACTGTCCTCGGCTATGTTACCCCTTTGCTGATGTTCCTGGAACTTATCGGTAGCACCATCGCAAATGGATCCCGCGTAAAGGTGTCCTCGCTAATGGGATTCCCAGATAGGGCTAATGACGGGGGACTACATTCGCAGATACATCGTGGGAATGCCCTTTTTTGCGAGAGTTTTTCTAAAGTCCAACGACCCTCAGGCTCTTGATCTGTGTATGGAGTGCATCAGGGTGGTCGCTTTTCCGATTCCCTTCTATTCGGTGGTCTATAACTTCAATAATTACCTCATGGCGGTCAAGCGGCTTCGTTTTGATACGTTCTATAGTTTTCTGATAGAGTGCGGAAACCTGGTCACGATCACCTTCTTGCTTTTGCAAGTGGTGGGCCTATCAGGGAGCATGGATTGGTAGGGTCGTGAACATGCTGGAGCTTGCTCTGTTGGCGGTTTTCTATATACACCGCCAAAAAGAGAAAGGCTCGTTCGGCGACAAGATGCTTCTGATGCCCGCGTCCTTTGGAATTCCTAACGAAAACGAGATAAGCGTGACAGCCGATTCCACCGAAGAAATCCTGGACCTTTCCCATATTGCCTTTGCCCTTGAGCATGGAGCCGACAAGAAACGGGCCAGGTCTTTCGGGCTTTTGACCTAGAAAAGGACCTGAGCCTTGCTATCATCATGCGACGGGCAAAAGACGTGCGCTACGCCTCGACATTTGGTGCCAACAACCTTGTGATAAGGATATAAGCGGGGTTTCGTTACCGCCGAGGGCAAGTGCCGCCTATCCCCCGCCGCTTTCCCGCTTGGAATACACGCAGCCGCAGTAGTTCTGGCGGTAGAGATTGTATTCGGCGGAAAGTTCTATGGAACGCTTGTAACCGCCCTTCTTTTTGAAGTCGCTGGGGAGTCGCTTGATGCCGTAGATATCGCACTGCTCCTGTACCACCTCGTTCAACACCTGGGCATCCTTCATGGGGCTGATGGTCAGGGTGGTGGTGAAGTAGTCGGCGTTTAGCTGTTGGGCGAGCCTTGCTGCCTCTGCCAGGCGCAACTCGAAACACTTGCGGCATCGTTTGCCGCCTTCGGGTTCCTTTTCCAGTCCGCGGACGGCATCGTAAAACTTTTTGGGGTCGTATTCGCCTTCGATTAAAGTCACTGGGTGCTTGGTCTTGAATTCTGCCACGAATCGCTTGATTTCTTCCACACGGTGGCGGTATTCTTCGTCTGGTGCAATGTTTGGATTGTAGTAAAAGAGCGTAATCTTGAAGTATTGGGACAGGTACTCGATGGTGTAGCTGCTGCAGGGGGCGCAGCAGGCGTGCAACAACAGCGTCGGCACTTCGCCGGTGCGTTCCAGCCGGCGAATGATGTAGTCCAGGTCCCGCTGGTAGTTGTGCTTGGGGACTGCTCCTGTTTCCAAAGCCTTCTCCTGCATGCTTGCAATCCTACGGGCGAATGAGGGAACCGCCCCAGTGTTCGTCAAAAAATTCCTTGAAGAGGGGGTCACCGCAGGCCCTGAGTTCGTCGATGACTTCCTGGATGGGCCTTCCGCTGCGGTACAGGGCGCGGAAAGCCTTGTCTAGACCTGCGATTCGTTCTTCGGAAAAATCTTTGCCGTGGAGTTTCAGGGCGTGCAGGTTCAGGCCACCCCATTTGAGAGGTGTCCCGAAGGCCTTGCTTGCCGGGGGCACGTCCTTTTCCACTTTCAGGGTTGCCCCTACGAAGGCGTAGGCTCCTACCTGGTTTCGCTGGGGCATTCCGACGTTTCCGCCCAGGGTGGCATAGCGCCCAATTCTGGCGTGGCCGCCCAGCTGGCATCCGTTAGAAATTACCGCCCCTTCGTCGATAAAGCAGTCGTGACCCACATGGGAGTATGTCATGAGTAATACTTTGTCTGCAAGGCGGGTGACTCCACCGCCCTGTGCCGTACCACGGTTCAGAGTGCAGTATTCCCGGATTGTACAGTTCTCGCCGATTTCAAGCCGGGTGTCTTCGCCGTCGTATTTAAGGTCCTGGGGTGGGGCCCCCAGGATTGCCCCGTCAAAAACGCGGGTGTTCTTGCCTATGGAAACGCCGCCGTACACATGGACGCGGGCTTCCAGCACCACGCTTTCGGCAATTTCGGCTCCGGCATCTACAAGACACCAGGGGCCGATAGATGCGGTCTCGTGGACTTTTGCAGAAGGGTGCACAAATGCGGAGGGGTGAACCATGGCAGGGAATATAGCTAATGGAAGGCTAGAAATTCAGGGTGCCCACGGCCACAATCCAGAAACAGACGGCGCTCACCACGGCGAAGCTCCCCATGACGGTGCGTTCCTTGTAGCTGGTGCTGAAAAGAACCGTTGCCGTATAGAAGGTCACGTACAGCGCAAAGAAGAAGGCGAGAATCCGGGTGATGAGGAAGGGGATAATTTCGGGCAGGATTCCCCCTGCGCTGAGCAGCACGAACAGGGCCACGAACTGCAGGCAGGTCGGCACGATAAAGGCCTTGCGGAGTTCCGGCGGGATAACCTTGTGCTGGGCGTTCATGGCGTAGGCTCCCCAGGGAGCACCGCAGGCAAGGGCGATGTTCAAGACGATGGAGGGCAAGAAGGCGACAGCTCCGATGGCGGCGGCGATAAACATTAAGACAAAACTAGAATTATCAAAGACAATGAGATCCCCGCCTTCGCGGGGATGACAACAAAAAGACGTCCCTGGGCAAAGGAGCAGCCTAGGGACGTCAAGGGAGTGTTTGGGTATGCATTAAGATAGAATCTGGCAGGGCGTAAAGCCCATAGGTTGTATACTTTTCTGTTTACCCGTGTAACCATGAGCAAACATTTCCTTTGAGGTGTTTTTTGAGAACAAAACAGGGCCTTTAGTCTCAAAACTGCACTTTTGCCTCGACAAAACCCCGTAACGGGGTCAGGTGCAGGCGGTGAACGTCCTTGAAGGTGCAGACAAGGGAAATGTCCAGGTAATCTCCGGAAATAAGGAATTCCGAACGCATGCGCATGTCGTCCCGGGGGCGGCACTTGGGAAGGATGAAGGTGAATTTTGTGTAACTTTGTCCAGAATCCGTGAATTTTGAGGAAAATTCCAGGTGAGGAGGGGAGAAACCTTCGGGTCGGTCGTGCCGGACCCGGGCAGAAGCCCCCAGGGCCCAAAGTTCCCAGGGGGTAAGGTTCAGGCCGCCTTTCCAGTCCGTCTGTCTGCAGTTGGAGCCCGCGTCTCGGCAGGTGGCGCTGGCGGATAATCTCAAAAATTCAGGACCCGATTCCGCCCCCAGCTTGAGACGAACCGCCATGGTGTCGGCGTCCAGAGGCTCTATAAGGGTCCCGTTTGCGGAGACTCTCGTGTCCAGCAGGTCGGGAGCCCTGACGGACAGGCTTTGGGACCCCCAGAACCTGCTTTTCTGGATGGTTTTGCTCAAGCGGGCGTACCTGGGGAACTCTTCCCGATGGATATAGGCGGTGGTCCGCCAGCTGTAGGTGACGGCACCGCCCTGACCTGAGTTGCCGGCGCCGTTCTGACCTGCCTTGCCGCCGGATTTTCCGGCGTTTGCGTTGTCGGCGCTGTTTTCACCGTCGCGCTCCTTCTTCTCGCTGCCGTACAGCTGCACCTTGATAAGGGGGAATTCCTGACCGTGCTGCCACCAGGCGGCCACCTGCCCGAAGGGGAATTTCGTCTGCATTCCGAGGGAGTGGGTGTGGGCTTGTAGGCTGTCGGAGGTTTGCTGAATGTTGCCAAAACCGTGCCAGTAAAATGCTTCGACGCTGGCGATACCCCGCCTGCCGTATCCCAGCCGGAACTGTGTCGTCTTGGCGGTGTCCAGAAGGCCTGCCACATGAAAGTTCCCGAAGGGGTACAGCAGGGCCGTTCCCCAGAGGGTGTCCAGCGGGATCTGGCTGTGGAGTTCCCGTGTGGAAACATCTCCGAAATAAGCCTCGCTCCCCTGGTTCTTGTAGGCGAGAAGTTCCTGGGAGCCGAGCCTCAGGGTGTAGCGGTAGAACTGGACCTGCAGTTCTGTGCGGTGACTTTCCAGGTGCCCCGTGGAATCGATTCGGCCTTTCCAGTCTATGTAGCCGTGAGGTGTGAGGCTTGGGCGGGTCGGGGCTTTCGTGGACTTCTTGCCGCTGGAAATTTTCCCTAGGGTGGAGCCTGCGCGGGTCTTGCCACTAGCCGTTTCGTCACAGGGCTCCTGGGCGTAGGTCTGCGCAAGGAGGCAGGCCTCCTCCTGGTTGCCTTCTTCGAGCAGGTCCAGGATTTCGGTAGCCTCTTCGGCGGTAATGATTCCGTTGTCCCACCAGTCGAAAACCTTCGATTCGCCTAGCGGGGCGGCAAGAACGGCCCCTTCCAGGGCAAAAAATGCCGCCGCAATGACGGATGAGCGCAGGACTCCAGCTTCTTTTTCGTGTCTATCTTTGGACAAAATAAGCCTCCTCTATGTATAGACTTATTTTTGTCCCGAAAAGAGCCTAAGTTTTTTTATTTTTTCAATATGGCAAGTTCAAACTGGTCCAAGAAGCCTTTTTCTGCACGGTCCGATTCCGGCGTGGCGCGGCAACCCTCCCGCAACGCTTCTGCCGCAGGTCGTGACTTTGTGCCTCACTTGAAGGCACCACGTACCGACTTTCCGCTGTTTGGCGGCAAGCGGGTGAAGCCCTCGATTGAGGGACTGGACAAGCTCTTGCACTATTACGGTGTAGAGCTCCAGCCCGAGACCCTGAAGCAGATTTGGGAGTTCCACCAGTTGTTGCGGGCCAACAACGACGACCAGGACTTGACCCGCCTAAACGCTTTCGAGACTATGGTGGAGCGGCACTACGCCGACTGCACGCTTATAAACGCTTACGTGCCCAAGTGGCCCGCCCGCATGATCGACGTGGGGAGTGGCGCCGGCTTCCCGGGAATTCCACTGAAGATTGTGAATCCGGGGATTCGTCTTACGCTTTGTGAACCCCGGCCCAACCGTATCAATTTCTTGAACATGGTCATTGAGAAGATGGGCCTCAGGGGAATCGACGTCTTTGGTCACAAGGTCACCAGCCGCAGCATGACAATCCCCGTAGATGGCGTCATCAGCCGAGCCTTCGAACTGATGGAAAAGACCCTGCCCCGCATCGCCAATTCCTTGAAGGTGGGTGGCCGGGTGTTCTTTATGAAGGGCCCTGCCGTGGCCGACGAACTCAAGACTTTTCACCCCGAAGATTTCGGTTACAAGTTTGTGGGCAAGCACTTCTACACCATTCCCAACAGCACCCAGGAGCGGGCGCTGATCATTCTGGAACGGGTGGAGTAGTTTAGCTCGCTATTCGTCCAGTTCCGGCTCGTACTTGTTTTCTACCATCATGGCCAGTTCCAGATCTTCGTTGAACTGTTCCAGCTGGCTAAGGGCGGCATTGTCCAGGTCAAAACTGACAAAGGCGGGAATCCCGTCTTCGCTCATATTGGCGAGCAGATTCAAGATGCGCTTGCGGCGCCAGCGGGGCATATCGGTAATGGGGTAATCGTGGAGCTGGTCCAAAAAAGAACCGGGGCAGTAATCCATCGCATCCGAGAGCTTTTTCTTGAGCTCCTTGCGGTATTTCTCGACTTCGTCCTTTTTTCCTACCCGCGGAAGCTTGCGTATGCCGGGTTCAATGCCATCAAGCGTAAAATTATCCACCGCACGATCCACCGAGTTGAAGGATAATTCGCCTTTGTATAGGAACAACCAGTTCGTAGTAGAATTCCCTTCGGTATCGGTGTAGGTGACATTTCCCCGCTTGACGTGGCGTTCGTTTCCGACGACCTGGTCCATGGGTACTTCATGCCCGTTAATCTCAAATGTCACCTTGAAATGTTTTGCAGGAAACTTTTTGACGATGTAATCCCGGATGTAATCCGGGAGCCATTGGTGCTTGAACAGGTTCAGCATTTACGCCTCCGTTTAGAAGTCTATTCTTATATCGTTTCTAAGAAACGATTTGTAAAAGAATAGGATTGCCGATGTGCTTAACGGTATTTGTGGGGCTTTGTTTCAGTAGTAGTGTCTGCTTTTATCAGTAATCCATCACTAAGGTTCATCATCCCTTCAATCCAGGTATAGTGGATTACGCTGTGGACGTTCAATAGGCTGTCAACTGTAGCACGGGGAACATTTGTAAAGTCGAAGGGGCGGCATCCCGACTCGGTTCGCTTTTCAAATTCTATCAACGAATCGCCATGGACTTCGAACCTGTTTGTGATTTCGAACGTGTTGTTTTCCCAACGGATAAATCCTTCGGGGCATTGGAAAGCGAGTTCTACTAATGCGTCGTCGCGTTCCACACTGGTGCCGAAAACTAGTGGCGAAATGCCTACGGATAGGAGCATTCCCATGCTTACCCAGAACCATAAATTGTTAAGTGTTTTTTTAATCAAGTTCATGCATCCTACCTAGATAGAGGCTTTGTTTTTTCTCAACGGGCTAAGGGTGGTGTTGTTCAGGTCAAAACAGACAAAAGCGGGAATTCCGCCTTCGCTCATTTTTTTGATGGTGCTAGGCTGCTAAAAGCAACTATTGCAGTAGTCAATATTAGTGCAGGCCCTAAAATCGATGTTCATGTTAACAAAGTCCTGCAACGCATAAGTCTGGCTATCGAAAAACAGGTAGCCGGCATACTTGTGCAGGGGTAGTTTCTGGAATGCTTTTATTGATGCGCATTCCTTTTGAAATTCATTGAATTCGTATTTCCAGTCTTTTGTCGGTTTTATGAGTTTATTTTTGTCTGGATCAAATAAAGAGTTTCTTATGATCTTGTTGCGACAATAAGCTGCGGGGCTGGAATAGTTTAATGGGTCACCGTAGTTCAAGAGGTCTGGAAATTTTTCATCTTCTCCCTTGATGTGTCCTCCCATATAAAAGATGCCTGACACGGCTCGGAATGAGCAAAATCCGTTATGGCCCTTCCTTTCTAGTTCTTTAAATTTTTTCTGTATTATTTTTAAATTGTTGTAAAGGTCTAGTTCGGTCTGATATATCTGCTTGTTGACCAGGACGAAGCATTCCTTGTTTGCCGGAGTCCATTCAAAGCTAGGATCTAGGATCAGCTTACGTCGTTGCAGAAACTTGCGGTAAATAAGGAAACGGGTATTTATATTAAAAAATTCTCCTTTTGCCCAGGTTCGCCAAGTCCTCAACTCTTTCAGCCCTTCTTTGTCGTGGTGGTCCTTGAAGAACTTCTCAATGATATTGTCAAAGGGAAAGACTTTTCCTCCCTCTGATCCGTATCCCCTAGCTCCACATAGTAGCATAAGTTACCTCCTTTAGGAATTATTCCACCAAAGATGATCAACATCAATAGGTTCGCTGTCAAGAAATCCAATGTCATTGTCGGTATCTTTGGACCGTCCCCAAAATTCCCAAGAATCCTCTTTGTCAATTTCGCTCTGCTTTAATAGTTCAATCGCCCGCTTAAAATTCATGTTAGAAGGAGTCCAATGCTCGCAATTGCGCCAATGGTCTACCCTATCAAGAAAAATTCCATGTTTCTTGTATTCTCTTTCCCCGTTATCACGCCAGGTCTTGCCGCAGCTGGTGCAATGGTATGTGAATTCCCTTTCTATGTAATCGCTGTAACCCCATGGTATAAAATAGACGGAACCATGACAGAGACCACATTCTGAAACCATGTCTGGTATCGTTTTCCAAGCCATTACCAGAGCGCCCAAGGGGTATAAACCACCAAAACCGAACGCTCTCGTAAAATCAATGGGAATGTTGAATAAGATTGGGTATTTTAGGAATTTTTCCCAATTCCGCATAATTAGGGAGAAATTGTCTATAAAAAATCCATGGCTTTCTTCTTGGCTCATTGCCACACCTCATTCCTGTTGTAGGTGCCGCTTTTCAGTTGAATGTGCAGGTGCTCGTTTGCCCTGCCGACGTCTTCGTGGAGGACCACGTATCGGGTGTCTAGGTCTTCTGTAATGGCCTTTGCCAGGGCCTTGCGGATTTCGATATCTTCTACGTCCTTGATCCGAATGTCCACGGCGGCGCAGGCGTAATGGGCGGAGCGTTCTCCGTGCTTGTCGGAGTCATTTCCGCTTGTGATTACGGGGCGGTAGTTGTCGTCTTCAAACACCTCGCGGTAGGTGGCGACCACCACATTTATGGCGGTGTCCAGTTCGGGCCGCAGGCAGTCGATGATTACGGAAGCCGTTTTTAAGGTAGTGAGGCTCAGAACTTCCTCGTGGTAGTTCCGCTGAGCGGGGGTTCGCCTGACAAGAGTCTTGGGCGTTGTCTGTTTTGGCTTTGACTTTTGGGCAGATTTCTTTTTGCTGTCGCTTCCGTCATTCGAATCTTCGAAAAGCCCGTCTACGAATTGGGTAATTTCGTCGTAAATGCCTTGCGCTCCGCCGTGTTCCTCAATTTTTGTTGAAATTTCATCGGCCAACTTTGCCGTCTTCGCTTTTGTCGAATCCCAGGCTTCACCTGCCGCCTTGCCGATGGCGGTTTTGAGTTGTTCGCGGGTATCGTCGCTGAGCCCGCAACCCGAAAGTAGCGAGACAGCAAGGATGAATGGCAGGAAAAGTCTCATACAAATCATAAGCGCTCACGAAGGTTTTTGATTATGGAAGTCGGGAGCATCTGGGAAAAGTCCAGGAACTGCGTTTGCAAGGTCGTCACCGAATGTATCCATTTTCAACGGAAATGTTGTGAAGGGCTCCTTCGTACCGGGGTGGTATAGGTCAACTTTAGAGTCAATCGTATGCCATCGGTATAACGTTATCATGACCTTTGTATCAAGGGAACCATCCCTCTCGTCTTCCCATCCGAATGGGTCCTGGACAAACCCCATTGTAAGAAAAAAAGTATTTCCCTCGTCATTGTTCATCACATCCGTGTCGTCAAGAAGAAGTGTTACAGCCCCATTTGACCGCATGCGAACTGATGTTTCGAAGGCATATAGCAGCCGAGAGATGCTTGCTCGTAAAGCAGGCACCCATGGAAGAGAACCTTCAAGAATCCGTATCGCCATAAATACTCCTTGGATGCGCTTTTTTGTTGCTGGGACTGCTTCTTATAATATATCGCTTATTTCAATGCGAATGTCAAGAGATTTTGCGCGTTTTTCCAAGAAATTCTATGCCAATCGCTACCCGCAATGCGTTTGGTTTGCTCAACACGGCTGCGCAGGTGGCGGGGCAGGGAACTTTTCAGGTGCCGCCCGGGGATAGGGGTGTCGGAGCCAAACAGAATGCGGTCGGTAAAACTTTCCTGCCGAGCAACAGCCATAAGTTGCTGAAAATGGCCGTGAGGCATAAATGAAGTATCGATAAAAGCGTTGGAACAGTTCCGTAAAACATTGATTGCCTGCCCAATGGGACGCCCGTGGGCTAGAACGACTCGGACATCAGGGAATCTTGTGCAGATTTCCTGATACATTCCCGCCTCACAATTTTCGCGTTCGCCAGTGTGGATTTTTACGAACAATCCCCGTTCTTGAGCAATTTTAAACACCCGTTGCAGTTCCCGACCATTGAGCAACCATTTTTCAGATACTCCGTGGATTTTCAACCCACAAATTTTACCACCGGTATCATTCATATATAACGAAAGATCCGACGAATGTTTCAGCATATCGTGCGTCACCCACAAGATTGGCTTGGCACGACCTTCCGAAAGTTCATGCATCGCAACACGTTCTTCTAGCAAAAAGTCGGGGTCATCTGAAACAACAGTACTTGTACTAGAATAAGCAAAATGCGTGATGCCCGCAAGTCGCAAGGTACGCAGTATTCGTGGCGGCGTGTAGTAGTCGTCAAAATACTGTCCCATGTGAACATGAAAATCGAAGAGCATGGTTTGTCATTGCGAGCCACGAAGTGGCGTGGCAATCTTTAATCGACCTTATTTTTACGCATTTTCACTTTAGCTTCTTCAACCAATTTACGATTCAAGTGAGCCGCCTTGCAGAAATGCGGCGCAACCTTCAAGTAATCACCCCCACTTTCGTTAAAGTTGCGGACAAGACAGGGCGCACAGAATTGTCTATCTTCACAATCGTAGCATTGCGGAATCGCAGATTTTGTAAGGTTACGAAGTTTGTTCAGTTGCGGGGACTTTTCCCAGATATCCTTGATAGGTTGTTCGCGAACATTGCCGCAAGCCATCCCCTGCCAACCGCTACAAGGATATACAATTCCATCACTAGCGATACAGAGATTATCCATACCTACACCACAGAAAGGTCTTTTGCCCCATTCTTCACGAGAAACGGGTGACACCGGAGTATCAGTAAAGTTAAGGTAATCCTTGTCAAACTGAATAATGTCCTTGAGGAGTTCCTCCGTCTGTTCCATAGTCAATCGTTCAGCTAGATTATCCGTGGTAAAGTCATAACGAGCCATCATCACAAAATCAGTTTGAGCCTTGCAATTGCGTTCGTAGGCGAATTTCAAAACATCCTTATATGTATGATAATTCGTCTTCATTACAGGGCAACTGATTTGTACAGGGATATTCGCCGCAATCAAAGCGTCTATCGCAGCCTTGGTCTTTTCGCAGGAACCTTTAAGTTGCGTAATATGATCATGTTCTTCAGGAACAACACTATAAAGCGAAGTCTGCACATAACTCGGATTAACTTCCTTAAGCACCTCAATCATATGTGGCGTAATTAAAGTGATGTTTGACAGCACATAAAAACTGAAATCAAGTTCACGAGCCTTACGTAAGATTTTTTCTGCATCGGGATGCGTGAAAAATTCACCACCTGATAACGTAAGGCCCATAACGCCTAAATCGTGCAACTGATTGAGAACACTTTCGATAACTTCGTATGGTAACACGATATTCTTTAGTTCGTGCGGAATGTAACAGTGAATGCAGCGTTCATTACAACGATTCGTTGTTTCAATTTGGCAACTATGAATTTGTGGATGTTCGCGATACCAATCTCCTAGAACTTCCTGAGTGTCGGCATAAATTTTTTCGTCATCGGGATTCTGTTGTGCGTTGTAGGTGAACAGGGTTTTGGGGTTTTCTGCGTAGTTGAAGTATGTGTCTTTTGCCGCACACTCTTCTGCGGTTTCTCCTGATACCAGATAGCGATCTGCAACCAAGGAGTCCAGGAATTCCTTCATATCGCTTTGAATGTCTGCTGATGAAACGTCTTCAAAGTATTCGCTGGCTTTGGTTGCTAAAGTGTCTAGACTTTGTGGCTCGCGAGAAAGAACTTCAAGAAATGCCCGACCTTCTTGAGTGTAGGTTTGGTCGTGTTTGGTGAGTTGGCTAAAGATATAGCCATATTCGCCGATAGAGCGGATAAATGTGTCACGAGATTGACGGTAGAACATAGAATGCTTTATTTCTTTTTGGGGTTGTTTTTTTTGTCCTGTTGCTGGATTTGGCCCAGCAAATCTATCATAAGTGATGCAGAAATCATGGGTCTGCCGACTAGGTCTGCTAAAGCTAAAACTCTATAATCTGGAGAATCTCCTGAATGTTCAATGTCAAATTGAAATTGTTCAACTTCTTGCTCAATTTTTAGAAATTCAATAAGGTCATCAAGACTTTTTACAGAAGGATATTTTCTTTTCTTACGGATGTTTAGGGCTTTTTTATAATAGTGTGGAATAAGGTTTTCATCCATTGTTTTAGGCTCCTTTTTTTACAAACAATTGAATATTTGTTGAATTACTACGGGGGTTAAAATTTCAGAATGCTTTTCGTATTCTGCGTCGAAATTATACGCGATGGCGTTCATATCAAAAGCGGGAAAATATCTCCAATTTTCTCCGTCATATTCAAAAAAATCAACACAGATGACATTTTCTAGAGCAAAATTGTTAGATGTCTTAATTTGTACTCTGTTTTGATAAGGGAAAAAGCCAATTGTTTCTAAGAATAGTTCTAAAAAAACATTTGGATTGCTCTGCTTTTTAAAAACACCTTTAAAGTATGGAATATGTGGAAATCCATCTTCTTCTCGTCCTATTATGAATGAATTTTCTGGATTTAAAATAAAACCAAGGTCGTTTTGGATGTTCACATCATTAAACTGATTAATTAAAAGTTCTAATAACTCAAACATTTGCTTACTCCTTGCGAATGATGGATGATTGAAGTTTTTTCGTTTGAGATAAAAGATGTTTAAGGTCTTCCTCGTTTATCTTTTTATTTACGGAACCTTTTAGAAATCCGACAATTTCTGAACATGTTGAATTCATGTCCATATCTCTCTTTTTGAAGAGCTTGATTTTTTCGCTTTGTTTGTTTGCTGTTGAAAAATTTGCAAGACAAGAAATAATATAAGGTATAAAAATGGTTGTGATAAACCATTGAATGGAAAACTCTTGATTTTGGCAATAAAGGTAAAGCAACGATGTTGATAATAGAGCAAGGAAAACTATCAAATTTGTTTTCCAAAACTCCTTGATATGATAAAAGATTTTTTTCATCATTAAAGGTTCTAGATGGGTAAAATGGAACATTCCCTAGAGCAGGGTGACGACGCCTTGTCTAGGGACTCTTTTTTGTTTTAGAAGGTTACTTCACAACTCACGCATGTTGTTCCGTAATTCCGTTCTTTTGTCGGGCAACCAGCAGCGAAACTACCTGTCGGGTTGTTCTTCGCGATCAAACGGGGCTTCTTGTAAGCCATTTTCTTTGTTGTCTTCATATTATACCTCTAGAGTATATCCCGCAGGATGTTTCGCACCATGCCGCGCGGGTTTCGACACAGTGCGTTTTGCGTTTGCAAAAGGGGAGAAGATCCCCGCCTTGGTTCGACTTCGCTTGCTTCGACAATGCTCAGCACAGGCACCACAGGTCGCGGGGATGACAAATACGGAAAGAGATTGCTTCGGGGCGTACACCCCTCGCAACGACAAGCAAGGATATGGGTCACTTCGGCGAGCTCAGTGACCTTTAACCCTGTCGCCGGTAAAAGGCTCAGGGCGCCGATGTATTGACCATTTTGTAAACTAGAGTTTACACGGGGGGGGGTAAGGACTAAAAGCCCCTGTTAGGGGACGGCGGGCCAGCATCTGCCGGCAGTATCTATGTCCATAATTCGCCATACAGGTAATAAATTACATTATTATTTCCATAAGTGATCGTTTTTTTTGAAAAAAAAAGGATTTTAGAAAAGGTGAAATTTTTAAGTGAATTTTATTGGAAAAGGTAAAATTTTTGATTATATTTAATAGAAAAAGGTAACAAATGCTATACCGCAAAAACGAAATTTTGCTTAAAAATTGGCTAAAAAGTGAAAAAAAAGCCATTTTGCTGACGGGAGCCCGTCAGACGGGGAAAACATTCCTTATAAGACACATTCTTGAGTCAAATAGTCAAAATTTCGTCGAAATCAACTTCTTGAAGAGTCCCGAACTGCTGGGGTTGCTCGAATCCGCCAAGAACAAGGATTTTTCGGCGTTCTTTACGCGACTCCAATTTGCCACGCGGAAGGAACTCACCAAGGGGAAAACTGTCATCTTTCTGGACGAGGTGCAGGAATACAAGGAAATCCTGACGGCCATAAAGTTCCTCGTAGAGGAAGGCTCGTTCCGGTATGTCCTCAGCGGCTCGCTCCTGGGCGTAGAACTATCGGACCTGCGTTCGGCTCCGGTCGGCTACTTGCCAGTTATCGAGATGTTCCCGATGGATTTCGAGGAATTCCTGATTGCACAGAAGATTCCTGCTGACGCTTTGGCTCGGCTGCGAGAAAACTTTACCGCCAAGACCCCCGTTGATGAATTTGTCCACAACAAGATTTTGGATGCTTTCTACACCTATCTGATTGTCGGGGGCATGCCGGCCGCTGTGCAGAAGTTCGTCGGTTCGAACGACCTGAACGCCGTCACGCGAATTCACAAAGACATTTTAAAGCAGTACAACTGGGATTTTTCGAAGTACGAGAAGGAACGCAAGCTCCACCTGATAAACACTTACGACTTGATCCCTTCTGAGTTGAACTCCAAGAACAAGCGTTACATGTTCGCGGACCTTGGCGCCAAGCAGAAGTTCGGCCGTTACGAGAACAGTTTCAACTGGCTTATCGATGCGGGCGTCGCCATACCGACTTTCAATACGACAGAACCCGTGGTCCCTTTAAAGATCAACAAGCAGAACAATTTGTTCAAGCTGTTCCTTTCTGATGTTGGGCTCTTGACGACAAGCTACGGGCGGGCTTCGCAGATGCAACTGTTGCAGGGCGGGCACGACATGAACTGTGGAGCCATCTTTGAAAACGCAGTCGCCCAAGAACTGCGCACCCACGGCTATGACGGCTACTATTTCAACAGCAAGAAACTCGGCGAACTCGATTTTATCATCGAATATGAAGGCAAATGCCTCCCCATCGAAGTCAAGAGCGGCAAGGATTATACCAAGCATTCCGCCTTAAACAACGTGCTGCAAATAGAGAATTACGACATCCCGCAGGTATTCGTATTCGCAAATGCAAATGTCTCCGTCCGTGGGAAAATCACCTATTTCCCCATCTACATGATTATGTTCTTGAACGAGGCCTCCAGGCCGTTGCCGAAAATGCCGCGACTGGACTTGTCCAGCTTGCACTAACCACTAGAACTTAAACAGCATGCCAAATCGCATCTGGCCGTCGCGGACGCCGTCGTTGTCACCTACGTCGCGGATGGTGGCAAAGTCGAACTGCAGCATGTCCGAAATCATGAAGCCGAAACCGAAGTCCACTTCGCTTCTCTGTCCCACGTCGTCGTAGAGGTAGCCCAGGCGGAGCGCGATGGTGTTGGCGTAGATGAATTCCGTACCTACGTTGAACACGCCCTGCATCAGGGAGTTCTTGGCGGCGGTAGCGCCGTGTCCGCCCCGTTCCGGGTTGGCGATGGATTTCCAGCAGGCGATATAGAAAGGTTCGGGGTTGCCCTTGCTATCGTCATAGACCACTTCGCGGTTGTAGTCGGCGGCCACGATCCACTTGTAATCGGCAAGAGCTAAAAGTTCATACGAAATCCCTAGCCGCCAGGTGAGGGGGATGGGGTCTTCGATGGTCTTGTCCACATAGTAGACGCTGGGGCCGATGTTGGCGAGAACCAAGGCTAGATTTAATTTGTCTAAAAGAAGGCCCTTCTTGAGGATGCCTACGTCGAAGGCGTAGCCGAAGGTGGTTGCCTCCTCTTCGCCGGCGGCGGCTCCGGAGCTCAGGTCTGAATAGAAGAACTTGATAGAGAGGCCAAGACCGATGTTCCCAGGGAAACGGGTGCCGTAGCTCACGCCGCCCACGATTTCGGAACTGTTGTAGGCCACCAGGTCGTCGGCGTCGATATCGCCGGAAACCACCGTGGAACCGAAGCTCACAAAGTTCACGTGGAAGCCGATGGTGCCCCAGTCTCCCATGGGTACCGTCATGCCGCCGTAGAGGTGGTACAGGTCGGGGATGTTCAAGATGGGCAAAAGCTTTTCGTAGAAGGCGGTGAGCTGGTAGTCGGCGTCCTTGTACTGCTCCATGCCGTTTGCGGTGCTGAACCACACGTCGTTACCCTGGGGGAGAACCGCCCACACCTTGTTTACCGAAAGTCCGTTGCCGCTGTGGTAGTGGGTCCATTCGTCGTCGCTCTTGACGTCGCCTTCGGCTTCGGCGGTGCCACGTTCCAGTTCTGCCTTGCGGCCGCTGGCGGTGGCGTAGTCCGGCAGGTGCCGCCAGACTCCCTTGTCCGTTGCAATCCAGATGGCGCCCTTGCGGTCCACCGAGATGTCGTTGATGGTGTTGCCTTCGAACTTGATCTGTTCCCACTTGCGCAGGTTGAAATGGGAGAGGCCTTCTTTGTGGCTGGCCCACACATGGCCGGAACTATCGACGGCAAGGGCCTTCGGGTTCAGGTCCATGATGCCGTCTTCTTCGGTGAAGAGGCTCCAGCGGTCCTTGTCGTTTACGCTTTTCTTGGGAACCAGGCGGGCAACGCCCGCGCCTTCCACTGCCACAAACAGTTCCTTACGGTTTTCAGACCACACCAGGGCGTTGATTTTCTGGCTAGGGAGCACCTTGCCCTTTTGTTCGAACTGTCCGTTGCGGTACAAGAAGAGGCCGTTGTCGGTGCCTATCCAGAGGCTTGCGCCTTGGTTCACCAGGGCGGTGATGCGCCTGCTGCCCAGTTCTTCGTCGTAGTTTTTCCAGGCCTTGCCGTCAAAGCGGAAGAGACTTTTAGGAGTTCCCACCCAGAGCTTTTCGGTGCGGTTGTCGTAGATGATGGCCGTGATGGTGTCGTTTACCACCAGGTTCCAGGGCATCTTGACTTCTACCACGTCGGATTCTTCTTCGGCGGACTTGATGTCGTTGAACTTTTTCACCTGGCGGGAGTATTCGTCAATGCCGCGCTCCGTACCCACATAAACTTTTACGGCATCCTTGATCTTGGCGTTGCCTTGCAGGGTGACGGAGTGGTAATCCACCCACTGCTCTCCGTCGTAACGGAGAATACCCTGGGCGGTTCCGGCCCAGAGTTCGCTCTTGGCGAAAAAGCCGTTCTTGCTGCGGGCCGCCATCTTGGTAAAGAAGGGAGCGGTCTTGGAATCGGCGGGGTAGGACATGCGCCATTCATCGGCCAGGGGGCCAAAGGCAAGTCCTGCCGGGTTGTAGAACATGGCGGTGGCGTCGTCGGCAACGGCGGCGCCGACTTCACCCATACCCAGCTGGCGGGCGCCTACGGGCATTTCCAGGGTGATAATGGCGGATCCTGCGGCATAGGTCAGGACCGGTGCCGCTATCAGGAGGGCGAGGAGGGATTTACGCAAGTTGCCTCCAGTCGGGGACTTCGTAGGTGCTTCCGTGGGAGGGCACAACGGCCTTCCAGCCGGACTTGCTGGGGTTTTCCCAGGGTTGCTTGGGCAAAAGCTTGCAGTCGCAGCCCAGCACGTAGGGCGGCAAAATTTCGGCGTGGTTCCTGATTTGCTCGCGGGTAATAAAGTTGTCTTCGCCGACGAACTTCACGTAGTTCTTGCCCTTGGGGCCAAGTTCGATGCGGTAGGTGACGGTGCCGTTCTTGTCGCCCTCGTCGATGGTGCGGATGGTCTCTTCGAGAGAGGCGTTCCACTGGCGGATATATTCTTCCCGCTGTTCGGGGGTGAGCTGCGTCTGGGTTTCTAGCCAGGAGCGGAGCGATACTTCGGAGGGCTTTACGTTGGTGAGGGATTCCCGTGCGGGTCGGACCACCACGGCATACTGGCCGGAAACGTCAATGACCGGCTTGGGTTCTTCTTTTTCTTCGGTGCTGTGGATAACCACGTAGGCACCGATGGCCGCAAGAATAATGGACAGCACGACAATCGTTATAACGATAACAACAGATAGCATATTCTTTTTCCGTTCAACTGGGGAAAAACCTTACTCTGTAAAACTAGCATTTTCTATCTTGTGGGGTAGGAGTTTTTATGCCGAAATTGAAGATTTTCTTGGTCCTCGCGTTATTTTGTAATCTGTGGGCTATCCCTTTTAACATTGAAAGCGTCAGGGACGGCCAGGGCGACGAGATCCGCAAGGGCCAGCTTATCAAGGTCCATTTTAAGGGCTACCTGATTCTCGACAGCCTGCAGATGGAAGAAATGCGGAAAAGGGCCACGGAAGACTCCCTGGCGGCCCTGGAATTTGCAACGCCAGAGACATCTGCGGATTCTGTGACAGCGGACAGCGCCAAGGCCGCACCTGCCGATACGGCAAAAACCGCTCAGGATGCCACAAAGTCGAAGGATTCGAAGGCCACAACTGCAGACATGGCTAAGGACTCAAAAGTCGCCGTGCCCGCCCCTACGGATAGTGCCACTGCGGCGAGGAACATTGCGGCCACGGCAGACAGCATCGCCCGTTACAAGGACAAGTGGCTCTACGCCAGTTCCTACGACGGAGAGCCTCTGGAATTTACCTTGGGAATGGGTCAGGTTATCCAGGGCTGGGAAAAGGGAATCCTGGGCATGAAGGTGGGTGAAATCCGCTACCTGACGGTGCCTGCGGTCATGGCTTATGGCGACCGTTCCCTAGAAAACATCCCGCCCAATTCCGACCTGTACTTCGAGGTGGAGCTGGTCCATGCCGACCCGCCCATGGAGCCGGACAAGTTCCCCCAGAGTGTAGACGCCCTCAAATGGAAAGAAATTTCCAAGGGCCTCAAGGCCTACGACGAGAAGTCGGGTAGCGGCAAGCCTGCAGTCGCTGGTGCAACCCTCAAGACCCATTACACCGGCTGGCTCCTTTCGGGTCGCAAGTTTGGCAGTTCCAAGGACTTGGGCAAGCCTTTAGAAGTGGTTCTCGGCAACGGCAAGCTCATCAAGGGCTGGGAACAGGGGCTAGACGGCATGCGTGAAGGCGGGGTCCGCTGGCTCCGTGTGGCGCCAGCCATGGGCTACGGTGCAACGGCTTATTCTATGATTCCTTCCAATTCCACCTTGATTTTCCGGGTGGAGCTGGTGGAGTCCGAAGTGGATTCCGCAGTTGTTGAAAAGATGGACTTTTTCCCGGATACCACCACCCTTGCTCTTGAAAACGGTTCCGAAGGCCTGCGCTACGCCATCGTGAAGCCAGGCGAGGGAGAACCTGCGAAGGTGGGCTCTACGGTCCGGGTGCATTACACGGGCTGGCTCACCAACGGTCACAAGTTCGACAGCTCCCGTGACCGTGACCAGGAATTCAGTTTCCCCTTGGGCGGTGGCCGTGTGATTCGCGGTTGGGAGCTGGGTGTGGCAGGAATGCTTCCCGGCGAAAAGCGCATCTTGATTGTGCCTCCTGGCCTTGGCTACGGAGCCCGTGCCGCAGGCCCCATTCCTGGAGGCTCCACTCTTATCTTTGCCGTGGAGTATCTGGGCGAGTAATGTTCAAGTCCTTCTTTGAAAAACTTCACGAGGCGTTTTCGTCGGTGCTGCCGGTCACCTTGATTGTGCTGTTTCTTTCCTTTACGCCCCTGGTGGAACTTTCCACGAAGGAACTGGTTGTTTTTTTGGTCTGTGCGGTATTCCTCATCGCGGGAATCGGACTTTTCAATCTGGGGGCGGACCTTGCCATGACGCCTATGGGCGAACAGGTGGGCTCTGGCCTTGCCAAGTCCCGCAAGTTGCAGCTGCTGGCTTCGGTCTGTTTTGCCATGGGCGTGCTCATCACCATTGCAGAACCCGACCTTTCGGTGCTGGCGGACCAGGTCAAGCAGGCGGTACACCCCACGCTGCTGGTGGCCACGGTGGGCGTTGGCGTGGGGCTGTTCCTGCTGCTTTCGATTATCAAGATTGTTTTCAGGCTGGACCTTTCGAGCATCATCATCTTTTTTTACATGGTGCTTTTCATGCTGGGCATGCTCATGGTGTCCATGGGCAGGGAAATTTTTGTCCCGCTGGCTTTTGATTCGGGCGGCGTGACGACGGGCCCTATTACGGTTCCCTTTATCATGGCGCTGGGCGTGGGTGTGGCCGGCGCCATTGGCGGAAAGAACGCGGGCGAGAACAGCTTCGGCCTGATTGCCCTTTGCTCCGTAGGGCCGATTCTCGCCTTGATGGGCCTGGTTCTTTTTTCCAAGGGCGACCTGACTTATTCCCTTGAGCCTGCGGCCTATTCTGTAGACGCATGCCTCGGTAGCCATTTTATTCCGACTGTCCTTGAGGTGGCCAAAGAGGTGTTTGTTGCCCTGGCACTAATTGTGGTGTTTTTCATGGTGCTCCAGTTTTTTGCCTTCAAGCTTTCCCGCAATAGCCTTCTTAGAATCGGGTTCGGCATCTGCTATACCTTTGCAGGGCTCCTGATATTTTTGACGGCGGTGAAGGTTGGGTTCATGCCCATCGGTTTCAAATTGGGCTGTAACTTGGCAAAGACACCTCACATTCTTGTGGCGGCAGGCTTTGTCATTGGTATGGTGGTGGTGCTTGCAGAACCTGCGGTGCACGTGCTGAACAGGCAGGTCGAAGAAATTACCGGCGGCCTCGTGACCAAGCGTTCCATGCTGGTGGCCCTTTCTATCGGCGTGGGCGTTTCTATCGGGCTTTCCATGTTCCGCATCTACATGGGCTTCCCCCTGATTTACTACCTGATTCCCGGCTATTTTGTTTCCCTCGGCCTGTCGTTCTTTGTGCCCAAGCTTTATACGGCTATCGCCTTCGACTCGGGTGGTGTGGCCAGCGGACCCTTGACCTCTAGCTTTATACTGCCTCTTTCTATCGGGGCTTGCTCCGTCATCCACGGCGCTGACGATTCTATTCTGAGTTATGCTTTCGGTATCGTGGCCATGGTGGCCATGACTCCCTTGATTACCATCCAGATTCTCGGCTTCAAGGCCATCGTTTCTCGGTTCTTCAGGAACCGCAACATGATGCGCCGTATCCAGGATGCCGACGACGAGCAGATTATAGACTTTGTGTAGGGAGCGGTATGGCTGAAAAGGAAAGACAGGTCAGGCGAAAGAGAAACGGGTCTCCCGACGGGCATTCCAAGGTGTCCATGAACCGCCTCAAGATTCTGGTGACCATGGTGAACCGCGCCAAGGCGGATTTTTACATGGACCATATCCAGTCTTTTGGCGTGAACATGCAGATGGTCTTTTACGGCAGGGGAACTGCCTCCCAGGAAGTTCTTACGGCTATTGGTCTGGTGGATTCCGAGCGTGCGGTCATTCTGAGCGTGATAGGCGAGGACAAGCTCAAGGCGGCCCTGGAAAGCATCGAGGAAAAATTCAACACCATCGCGGGTGGCAAGGGTATCGCCTGTACGATTCCCATGACAAGCATTATCGGCAAGTCCATTTTCAACTTTTTGAGCGACAACCGCAAGGCGGTACGGAGGAACGAGAAATGAGCGCAAGCAAGCACGAGATGATTATGTGCATTGTCAATGCCGGATTTTCCGAGACGGTCATGGAGGCGGCCAAGAGTGCAGGCGCCCGTGGCGGCACTATCCTGAACGGTCGCGGCACGGCCAACAAGGAGGCGGAATCGTTTTTCCACATCGCCATCCAGCCCGAAAAGGAAGTGGTGATGATTTTGGTACCCGCAGAAATCAAGGACGCCGTGCTTCACGCCCTTTACCAGAAGGCAGGGCTAGACACCATGGGCCAGGGTATCGCGTTTTCGCTCCCCGTAGATGAAGTGGTGGGGCTTACCCCGTGGAAAGCCGTAGATAAAGACGGCAAGACCCTCAAGATGCCCGCCGTCGCGAAGGCTTAGACTTTGCAAATTCCAAAGTGTAAAATTGTCAACTGGACTTAACGATTTTTGCTTGATTTTGTTAAGTGTGGTTGCCAATTATGCGTAATTTAGAACCATTTTGATGTGGTGCTTTTTTTGGAGGGTAGCAGTCGCTTGCCTCGATAAGGACTTCTTGCAGGAATTCGCCGGGCTGATAGCCGAAAAATGCGGCGAGCCGGATGAAGTTTGCCATGGTGAGCTGGGTGTGGCTAAAGTGCCCGCTCTTGCGCTTGATGCCGACTTCCACGCCGTAGAGGGTGTTCTTGTGGAGACCGAGCTGGAATGCGAGCCCGTCGCGGGTGATGCCCCTTGCCTTGCGGTGCCGCCTGAGTACCTTTGCGAGGGCTTCGGAGAAGCGGTCATCCTCAATTTTCTGCAAGTTTTGCAGGTCTATTTTTGGCATGTGTAGCATGCCAAGATATTAGTTTTTGGACTGTCCTTGGGGTATATAGATGTCTGTTATTATTTTACAGAGGATTGTGATAGCGTGAAGAAGGCTTGGCGGGGTTCCGAAATAGCTTGAAGGGGCCATTTTTGCTTTGTTTGTTCGAAAAAAGCAAGAAAAATCACATATATCTGTGATTTCCGGGAAAAAATAATATAAATTTTTTTAAAGTTACAGATGTCTGTGACTTCTGGTCGGGGTTATCCCGGATTTGACCAGGTAACAAAGGGACAAATTATGCAGAAGAAGTTTTTTTTCCATGAAAAGGCAGCCCATTTGTTTTTGTTGGTAGCCTTTCATGTTTTGATCATATCTACGGTAACAAATGCAGAAGTTATCGAAAGATTTCCAGACGGAAAGCCAAAAATTGTGGAATCCGTTACCAGCTCAGGCCAGTATCGTTATGAAAACCATACCCAATATATGGAAGAAATAGGGCGGCCTTGTCATATAGTCAAGAAGACATACAAAAATGACCGACTTCTTTCAATTTCCGAGGCCGGGGGCGATTGTTTATATTATCCGGATTTTGGAAGCTCTTTTGTTAACATAGAAAAAGATATGGTCACCACACAGTATAATGAGCGGGGAAAAATCATATCCAAAACCGGACCTGGATGGGAGAAACAATATGACGACAATGGGAACCTTATCTATGAAAAAGGTTCGGGATTTGAAAGAAGGTGCAAGAGCAACGGCATCTGTGAAGGAACTAAAGAATGGAATGGTTATACATCTACCCTTAGTTGTAATGGAAATAACTGTTTGATAAAGAGCATAGAATTCGAAGGACGTATAGTTTGCTCTGGGGATGATGATTGTCGCGAATATCTAGCAAAAATAGACCAAAAACAGGCCGAAAAAAGAAAAGCAGAACAAGAAAAAAGGGAAAAAGAAAGGGCAGCTAGGGAAGATAAAAAAGAGAAAACAACTACGAGTTGTAAAGAAGGTTGGTGGGGAAAACTATGCACCACAACTACAAGTTATTGACTTTCACTGAAAAAGGTTGACTCTTTTTGGGTGATTTTACTGAACGGGTAAATTTTACTAAAGTTTTTTTCTATGAAAAAAGTAGTTCAATTGTTCATCTTGTTGGCTTTTCATGTCTTGGTCTTATCTGCAGTAGCAAATGCAGAGGTCATAGAAAGATTTCCAGACGGAAAGCCAAAAATCGTGGAAACCGTTACCGCCTCAGGCCAGTATCGTTATGAAGAACATATTTCATATAGAAGAACAGGAGAGATTTATGATAGAATCAAAAAGACCTACAAAAATGATCGACTTATATTCCAAGCCGGACCTGGATGGGAGAAACGATATGACGAC
>OCVV012873171.1_pt1 | contig 38963 bp, 25 predicted proteins | sample 1539721 | NCBI WGS metagenome assembly OCVV01 (sample SAMN02144230, study PRJEB22623) | gut metagenome | biome: sheep rumen | host: Ovis aries | place: New Zealand | reverse complement strand
ACGTACCCGAACGTGATGCGCCCTTGCGAATACATAGCCCTGCACTTCGTGGAGGAAACTCAGCTCATGCGTCTCGTCCTCATCTTCACGACTGTGGCACTGCTGATTTCCTTGCTCGGACTCGTTGCCATGAGCACCTACTACATTCAGCAGCGTCGTCGCGAGATAGCCGTGCGGAAGGTGTTTGGTTCCAAGAGCCGACAGGTGCTCATCCGCTTGGTGCGCTTGTTCATGCTCTATGTGGGCATCGCCGCCATCATCGCCATCCCAATCATCTACTACATTGGCAATGACTGGCTTTCGCAGTTCAGTTATCGCATCAGCCTCTCGTGGTGGATTTATGCCCTCGCCATTTTCATCACTGCCCTCGCTTCCTTCCTCGCCGTAATCCTCCAAAGCTGGCACGCCGCCAACGCCAATCCAGTGGAGAGCATCAAGCAAGAATAATAGGGACCCTCCCCCTTACCCCTCCCTGTGAGGGAGGGGAGTAGAATGAGGACAAATCATTTCCGTTATCGTCTTCGTTATCGTCTTCGTTGCCATCTTCGTTGAAAGAATTCCTCCGTTTCTCCGTAAGCTTCGGCTCTGCCGAAGCCCTTCTTCGTTTTTCATTCATCCTTTCATCCTTTATATCCTTTAAATCCCTGATTTAAGTTAGTTAGATAATTAAGTTAGTTAGATAATAGAGCGCTCAGCCCGTCATAGTCCGCGAGGATAGTGACGGGATTTTTGCGCCTAATGTTTGAAAATCCGATAAAAAAGTGTTCTGATTTTTTCTTGTTCACTTTTTTGCTGTATATTTGCATGTTGGCTTGTTGGAGTTGGAAAATGAAACGATGTGACTGACACAGGCATAGAGGGCTGAATGGTTTTAGAACAGTTTTTTCAATGAAGAATTTTGCATATCATTTGCTTGCCATCGCTACGATTGCGATTTGGGGTGTTACTTTTGTGAATACCAAGGTGCTGCTTCATGCGGGCTTGGACCCTCTTGAAATCTTTGTGCTGAGATTCGCCATTGCTTATCTTTGCATCCTTGCCTTCTCGCGTGGTAAACTGAAGAGCAAGTCGTGGAAGGACGAACTGTTGTTTGTGGTGCTGGGTATCGTGGGTGGAAGTCTTTATTTTCTTGCTGAAAACGAAGCCATTGGTATTTCGTATGTCAATAACGTGGCATTTATTGTCTGTACGGCTCCACTGATTACGATGCTACTGGGCTTGCTGTTTGTGAAGGACATCAAAGCCACTCCTCCGCTCATCATCGGCTCCGTGATTGCATTGATTGGTGTGGGCGTGGTGATTTACAATGGTAAGTTTGTGCTGCGCCTCAATCCCAAAGGCGATTTGCTGGCACTCACTGCCGCGCTCTCGTGGGCACTTTACAGTTTGATTATCAAGAAGATTTCACTTCGTTATGGTGCAGTGTTTATCACACGCAAGGTGTTCTTTTATGGACTTCTCACGGCGCTGCCCGTGTTTCTGCTTCGTCCGTGGACGTTCCCTGTAGAGGGATTTGCACGTCCCGAAGTGTGGATGAACCTCGTTTTCCTTGCTGTGATAGCCTCCTTTGCCTGCTTCTTCTTTTGGAGTGTGGCAGTGTCGAAAATCGGTGTGATGCAAACTTCCAACTATATCTATCTTAACCCTGTCACGACGGTCATCGCCAGTGCTTTGGTGCTGGACGAACCCATGACTCCCATGGCATACATAGGCAGTGCCCTCATCCTTGCAGGTGTCTTTGTTGCCAATAAGTTGGAAGTGCGAAGATGAGAAAGTTTAGCGTTAAGTATAAATGATTACTACTAACAATTAAATCAAAGAAACATGGAAAAGAAAACTAAGTATGCTGGCACCCAGACAGAGAAGAATCTGGAGGCAGCTTTTGCAGGTGAGTCAATGGCTCGCAACAAGTACACGTATTTTGCATCGAAGGCAAAGAAAGAGGGTTTTGAGCAGATTGCAGCTCTCTTCCTGAAGACCGCCGATAACGAGAAGGAACATGCCAAGTTGTGGTTCAAGGAACTTAACGGCATAGGCGACACCGCAGAGAACTTGGGTGCTGCTGCCGATGGCGAGAACTACGAATGGACGGACATGTACGAGGGGTTTGCCAAGACTGCCGAGGAAGAAGGTTTCAAGGATTTGGCTGCTAAGTTCCGCATGGTGGCTGCTATCGAGAAGCATCATGAGGAGCGCTATCGTGCTTTGCTGAAGAATGTGGAAACAGCAGAGGTGTTCAAGAAATCGTCAGTGAAAGTATGGGAATGCCGCAACTGCGGACATCTCGTAGTGGGCGAGGAAGCTCCTGAAATCTGCCCTGTTTGTGCACATCCACAGGCTTACTTCGAAATCCATCAGGAGAACTATTAGTCTATAAATGAAGAATGAAAAATGGGGTTTACTCTGCTTAGGAGATGAGTAAATCCCATTTTTCATTCTTCATTATACTATTCTATCACAAATACGCTGTCGAGGTTCGTCATTCTTAGTACATCGTTGACTGCGACGTTTACTCCCCTCATCCGCAGAGTGCCATTGTTGCTTTGAGCCTTTTTGTAGAGGGTCATAAGTGAACGCAGTCCTGCACTACTCACGTATTCCAGTTCGTTGCAGTCGATGATGATGTCGCCGCTGTTGTAGGCTTCCTCCACTTTAGGAAGGAAAATAGGTGACGTGATCGAGTCGAGTCGTCCCACGATTGAAAGGCTCAGTGCCTTTTCATTGCATTCATTGATTTTTATTTCCATAATTGTTTATGAATTAATAGTTTTTCTTGAGTGTCAATATATTATGATGGTTCTCACGTAGATATTCTATCACATCCATGATTTCGTGCATCATGTGGATGCCCAGTCCGCCGATAGGTCTCTCGGTTGGGTCTCCGTCAAGGATGGCTTTGTTGTGCTGCGTAGGGTCGAACTCCACACCTGTGTCCTTGATGGTGAACACGAGTTGGTGCCCATCCTTCGTGTCGTTTGTCTCGAGCGAAAAGACAATGTCGCTGCCAGCTGGCATCTGGCTGTAGTTGATGACATTCACCACTGCCTCCTCGAGGGCGATTTTCATCTTTGTTATCACCTCTATAGGTGTTTCCACAGCTTTCAGTTCCTCTTCAATCCATGAGATGAAGCGATCCAACTCATTCATTTCGTTCTTGATGGTGAGAGTCTTCACCAATGGTTGAGCGTGTGAGCTATGGTAGCGCAAAGGGACGATGGTCGTGTCATCATTTGGAGTGGCTCCGTCTCTGAATTTGTTCACATCTTCACGCACGAGTTCAATGATGGCTGAAGCCTCCCGTTCGCCAATTTGCGACAGCACTTGCATCAGTCGTTCCTCGCCATATTGCTCCTGTTTGCTATTCTCTGCCTCGGTCACTCCGTCGGTGTAAAGCAAAAGTACGTCGCCATCGTTTAGTTGCAGGGTGGAGGTGCTGTAAGAGGCACCTTCCATCAGTCCTATTGGGAACTGTCGCTTCACTTCTATCTGTTCCACTTGGCTGCCATTGCGTACCAATACGGGTGGGTTGTGACCTGCACTGCAATAGGTGAGCAAGCCCGTTTCAAGGTCGAGCCAACCGATGAACATGGTTACAAACATATTCATATCGTTATCGCGCGAAACGATTTCATTCAGTTGTCGGATGATGTCGCTGCTTCCCATCTGCTGAAAGGCGAAGGCACGTGCAAGACTCTGTGTCACTGCCATATAGAGCGATGCTGGTACTCCCTTGCCACTCACGTCGCCAATACTGATGAAAAGTTTCTTTCTGTCCTTGCTCAACTGGAAGTCGTAGAGGTCGCCACCCACTTCCTGCATGGCTTCCAGCCAACCGTTGACGTCGATGGTAGTGCCTGCTGTTTGTCGGTCGAACGACTTGGGAAGCATACGTATTTGTATATCCTTGGCAATATGCATTTGGCTTTTGATGGCAGTCTCCTTGGCAGTTGCCGCCTTCAGTTCACCCATGTACTGCTTCAGTGAAGTTGACATGTATTGGAGCGATTGTCCCACTTGCCATATCTCGTCGTGGTATTTCAGTTTTGGCAGTGCCACATCGAAATCGCCTTCGGAAATTTGCTGTGCCAAGAGGGAGTAGGTCTCCAGTGGACGCGAATTGCGTTTGATAATCCAAATGCACGGCAATACTACGCCTGCCACTCCCAGCACCAACAGGATGAGCATCAGTGTTCTCAACGATAGAAGTGAGGCGAAGATGTCGTCGTATTGGCTCACCACGGCAATGTTCCAGTCCGTGTTGGGCATGTGCGTGAAACTTGTATAATAGTTCTTATCGTTGAACTTGAGGGTGAAATGTCCTTCCTTCTCCTGGAGCTCGTCGATGTGCACCATCAGTTCCTGGTAGTGATTGTCTGGGAAGCCAGGAGTGATGGGCTTGGCGCATTTGTTGTCGTCCAATTTAAGATGCTTGTTCTTTCCAGAAACATTCTTGTGCGACAAATCGCACGAACGCTTTCCGTTTCCAATCACCACCAACTGCGGAATAGCACCCTTTTCATCGCCGTGGTTGAACCAGTTGAGCACCACGTCCACAATGCCTACGGCAAAAGGCTTCTCCTTGTCGAAGGCGATAGGAAACACGTAGGAGGCCAAGATGTTGCCCACCGAGTCCATGTCGTGGTATGGTTGGGTCCAAACAGACTCGCCCGTTTTCAAGGCGGTGAGGAACCAAGTTTTCGTGGGGTAATCATAATGCTCCTCGGTATAGAAGCAAAGGTTTTCCACCTTGCCGTCCACCCGCTTCGCTCCTGGCATGTATTTTTCGTACTTCCCCTTGAAATAACCCGGGACAAAAGCAATCGCACAGTTCTTAATGGCAAGGCTATAGTTCAGAATCACCTGGCTCACCGTAGCCATAGAGTCAGGCTCATGGATATGCAATTTGGCAAGGTACTTCATATCTGAGCTAATCTCCTCGGCAAGAATCATCGATTTGTTCATTTCGAGCGTATTAATACGCAATGCCATCGATGATTCGGTGGTAGCATCGCTCTTCACCTGTCGATAGGCGCTCCATCCCTGCAACAGCTGAATCAGCACCATCATCAAGGCTGTGAAAAAAGCCACCACGAGGCTCAATCGCAGTGAGAACGATCGAAATATGCCTTGCTTGATATTCATATAGTTCTCTTTTTTAGATAATTATGTATGCAAAAGTAATGATTATTTTTTAATTTCTCGCAACGAGTGTGTGAAAAAACTAAAAGCCATATTCTAATTGTTCAAAAAAATGCCGAATCCATCGGGACTTTTTCTTGTTTTTGCTTTTCGTTGAATATGCACTTTTTTGATGAATAATGCTTGCAAAGACATGTTCTTTTTCTCATGATAAAGCAAATTGCTTTTATTTTTTTATTTCTAAGATTTCAATTTTTAATTTTTTAGTGTTACTTTTGTGCCATGAAAAGATTTGTTGCACTTATCGCTTTTGTACTATCGGTTTTCTCCGTGTGGGCAGGGAGAATTGACAGAAAAGCACTAATGGATAGAAATTGCCCCATAGTGACTGAAATGGACACACTGGCATCGTTGTCGGTGGGAAATGGTGAGTTTGCTGTTACTGTCGATGCCACGGGGTTGCAGACTTTTCCTGAGTATTATTCGGGAGGTGTACCTCTCGGCACACAGAGCCAGTGGGGATGGCATAGTTTCTCTAATCCTGAGAACTTACAGTTTGATGAAACCCTGCGTGCATACGATTTCGGACGCGGTCATCAAGAACTCTATGCTTGTCAAGTGAAGGCGGACGATTCAGTACGAGGGAAGAAGGCTTCCGACTGGTATCGTGCCAACCCTCACCGCTTGCATTTGGGTGTGGTCGGCTTCGATTTCGGAAAGAAAGCTACCCCAGCGAATGTACACAACATTTATCAGACACTCGACTTGTGGAACGGCGAGATTCGTAGTTCCTTCCAATACAATAACAAGACTTTCGAGGTGCAGACTGTTTGTCATCCTAAGCTCGACATGATGAGTACGCGCATTCAGAACATGAATAAAACGCCGCTGCTCATTCGCTTCCCTTATCCTACGGGAAAACATAGCGACGATGCTTGTGATTGGAATTCCGACAACATGCACGAAACGGAAATGGTGCCGATTCCTTCGGGTGCTGTCTTGAAGAGAATCCTCGATGGAACCGCCTATTTTGTCACAATTCAGTGGTCGGGAAAAGTCGATATGAAGCGGGTAGGGCGCAACTGTTTCCGTCTCAAACCTTCCTCCGTGGATTGGAGTTTGAGCGTCAAATACTCGAAGACATTTCCTTTCGAAACCCATGTGCTGCCAGGCTTTACTGAAAGCCAGAAGGCTGCGGCAGAGCATTGGCATGATTTCTGGACCGAAGGAGCAGCGGTGGATTTCTCGCGTTGCATCGACCCTCGTGCCAAGGAACTGGAGCGCCGAGTGGTGCTGAGTCAGTACCTTTTGGCGATTCAGAGTGCGGGAAGTGTACCTCCTCAGGAAACAGGACTCACCTACAACTCTTGGTTTGGCAAGTTCCACCTCGAAATGATTTACTGGCACGAGGCTTGGCTTCCATTGTGGGGACATGGCGACATGCTCCGCAAGGCACTCAAGTGGTATAAGTCAGCAGAGCCGATTGCTCGTCAAATTGCAGAACGACAGGGATTCAAGGGTGTGCGTTGGATGAAGATGACGGACCCAAGCGGTATCGAGGCACCATCCAATGTGGGCAGTTTCCTCATTTGGCAACAGCCACATCTTATCCAATTGGCAGAACTTGTTTACCAAAGTTATCTCAGCAAGGATGACTATAACGGAGATGAATATCGTCGCGACAAGGCAAACGCCTTCTTGCATGAATATGCTGAACTCGTTGAGGAAACAGCAGTGATGATGGCAGACTTTGCCAATTATAATAAGGAGAAGAAACGTTGGGAATTGCGTGGCTTCATTCCTGCACAGGAAACGCTCTCAGCCAAGACCACCGTGAATGCACCATTCGAGTTGTCGTATTGGCACTATGGACTGTCGGTGGCTCAACAATGGAGGAAGCGTTTGGGTCGAGAACCTAACCAGTTGTGGCAGGACATCATTGACCATCTGTCGCCGCTTGCCAAGAACAGTGACAACCTCTATCTTGCTGCTGAAAATGCTACAGATACTTACACCGACATCAAATACACCTCCGACCACATGGCAGTGCTGGGTGCTTTGGGCATCCTCCCTGGCTATTACGGTATCGACCGAGAAGTGATGCACAATACGCTGAACTGGGTGTGGAACGGTTGGAACTGGGACAAGACTTGGGGATGGGATTACCCGATGACTGCCATGTGTGCAGCGCGTTTGGGTGAACCCGAGATGGCTGTTAATGCGCTCCTCATGGATAAGCGCACGAACACTTATCTGAAGAATGGTCACAACTACCAGGATGGTCGTCTCCGCATCTATCTCCCTGGCAATGGTGGTCTCCTCACCGCCGTGGCTCTCATGTGCAACGGATGGGAAGGCAGCAAAGGCAATTGCCCAGGCTTCCCAAGAGGATGGGATGTGATTTGGGAAAGGTAGGTAAATGAAGAATGAAGAATAAAGAATGAAGAGTGAAGAATAAAAAAATGAAGAATGAGTCATTCATTCTTCATTTTTTGTTTAGAACACATTTCTTCCTTTCGGAAGGCATTCCTTTTTTTCAGTAAGCTTCGGTTTTGCCGAAGCCCTTCTTCCTTCGTCATTTCCCTACCTTCCGCTATACGTGGTAGTGGCTTTGGCAGAAGTGGTTTGGGAACCTCCGCTCACTTTGGCTCCGAGGGTAAGTCCGTACCAAGTGTCGTCGGTTTCGGTGATGGTAGGTGAAGAATAAATATAATATGTGGAACCCGTGTTGAAACTTGGGGAACTGATGAGCCAACTGTTGGTGGAACCACCTCCACCTCCACCGCCGCCAGGACCATGACCGCCCCAACCACCACCGCCTCCACCGCCGGAGGAAGTTGTGTAGCCATTTGGCAGTTGAGTGGCATCGAATGCGAAGATGGATGAACTGCCCGCACTGGAAGTCGTTTCGATGGCGAACTTACTCAAGCTTGTGGAAACACCGATGACGGGCTGACTGCCTGTGGTGGATGTGACACTGTTGTTGCCACCGCCATTGGCAATCACGGTTCCACCCGTTATGTAGAGGTAACAGCGTTCGGCTGCATCGAGTCCACATTCAGGTTCTCCACTACCGAATGCCAGTACCACGCCACCACTGATATACATGTTTCCGTTCGAGTCGATGCCGTCGTTCGAAGATGTCTGTCCAAGCACGTAACCACCTTTGAGGTACATGTGGCTGGCAGAGTTGATGGCATCGTCGGCACTCGACACACAAATGAGCTTTCCGTCGTTGACCGTCAGTGTACTCTTGGTTTCAAATGCTTCATGGCTTGACGAGGTAGCATGGGTTTCTCCACCGTTGAATACGGCTGCACCGTCTGCTTTGATACCTTTGGCTGACACACTGGACGAAGTGGAAGAACCGCCTCCCCAGCCGCCTCCCCAGCCACCTCCACCACCGCCTGAACTGCCGTAGTTGGAGCCTGTTGCCTTGGAGTCGATAGTGCCACCATTCACGTTGAGTGTACCATCCACAGAGATACCCTTGCCACCCGTTCCCGAAGAAGTGCAAATGATATAGGCGGAGCCGCTGACGGTCATGTTGCCGTCGCAGTTGATGCCAGCACAACCCTTGTAGTCAGTGGTTCCCGTAGATGTGTATTTCGTTGTGGCAGCACCCGAAGTAGTACATTTTACTAATCCCCCAGAGATGTTGAGCGTCGTTTCCGCCTTGATGCCGTGGGATGCACTTCCCGAACTCATTGTTGTGATATCGCCGCCCGAAATGTTCATCGTTCCATCCGCTTTAATGCCGTGGCTGTAGTTGCCCGTATTGGTTATGTTGATGGTTCCGCCCGATATTTCAACGTTCACATCGCTCGACAAGCCTGCTCCCACACTGTAGTCGTGCGTGGAGGAGTCGTAGGTGGATGCGGCTTGTGCTTTCAGTGTGAGTGTGCCGCCCGAGATGGCGATGGTGGAATCAGCCTTCACGCATTTGCCGCCACCCACACTCGATGGAACAGTCACGGAGAGTGTGCCATCGCTCATGATGAACTTGCCATCGTCCTCGGTGAGTTCGCCTTCCATGCCAATTTGGATGCCATCGTCGCCCACGCCACTGATGGTGAGACTACCTCCCTTGATTTTCAGATATTGATTCACGTTGATACCGTCCTTCGTGGCTTTCGTGATGTTGATGCCACCCGTCATGGTCTTTTTCAATAATATGTACTCGTCAGCCCAGAAAGCGTGCTTGGTGCCGTTGCCTGCGATGTTCAGCGTTCCCGAACCCGTGAATTCCGAATGTCCATTCACCATGAGTGCCCCCTTTGCCTCACTGCTGCTGCCGTCGGCAAGTGAGTTGCTTCCTTCAAGTACGATGGCGATACGCTTACCATCGTCGATGTTGATGGCAGCACCTGTCGGGTTGGTCAGTGAAAGGTTGTTCAACACAAACGTGGCTTTCAAGTCGCCGTCCTGATAGAACGAACCATCGGAACATGAACCCGAGAGTGTATAAGTGATTTCATCGGTACAACCCGTTTCGAGGATGCTTACGTCAGTGCCGTTCGTCACACTTGCAGTCATATATGGCGCGATATTTCCTGCAATCACCACCTGTGCTTCGGAGCTTGAATAAGTGACCGACACGCTGTTGTCATCGACAGAAATTGCCGAATTCATCGAGATAAAATCCACATCGGAGAGTGCGTAAGTCCTGCCTCCAATCGTCACACTTGAGCCATCGTTGTAAGTCATTTCGCCACAATCCTTCGCGTTGTAGCGATAGGTCACATTTCCCTGCTTCACGTCCAATACTTGTGCTTGGGCAGTGGTAGCCAATACCAAAGCCAAAGCTAATGCCATATTCTTTTTCATATCACTTCAATACGATTTTAGCAGAGGCTTTGCCCTGGGTGGATGACTTTGCTACATAGATGCCGCGAGGCAGACTGTTGCTTGCTGACTCAATAGAAGAAAACTTGCCGACGCTGATGCCCGAAGTGGTGAACAGTTCGATTTCCTCTGTTCCGTCGAACAAGAGACTGTTGATGGCGTTGGTGCTGTTGTCCGTTGCACTGAAATACATCTTTTCCAAGTCGGCTGTAGTGAAGGAATAGGTCTCACCGTCCGCTGTCTTGACAGAAGTGGAAGTGTCGGAAAAACTGATTTGGATGTCTCGACTGGCAAAAGCCACAATGCTGTTATCCGTTTTTTGGAATGCAAGATAGTCGTAATCGTCTGCCCATGCGCAAATTGAAAACAAGGCAGACAAGATAGTTAATGAATACCGTTTCATGTAGTAGTTTAAAAAATGAGGTTTCAAATAGGGAAAATCAAATGATCATCATATCGTATTTGATGATAATAACGACGAAAAGTTTAATTTATTGTTTCAAAAAGTACGATTTTTCTCTATATTGGTTGCAATATAATAGCAAAACAGTGCCATCCTTTGATGTTTCGTATCATGCAAACACACATGTATAAACGTATTGGAACCTAACGACACGAAAGTCTTCGAATGTACTGACATTCTCCTTCGATTGTACTAGCATTCTCCTTCGATTGTACTGACGCTTACCTTCGATTTTACAGACTTTCTCCTTTGCTTGCACTGAACCATTTCTTTGATTTTACTGAAACATCGAGCCCTCAACGAAATTATAGCGAGCGCTCGTTATCGCAACGCCGAGCGCTCGCCATTTCGATAACGAGCCCTCGGCAACTAGTTGAATCCAAAGGAACGGTTCAGAGTATCCCCAAATACGCTCCTGAAAATCCCATAAAGCGCTACACTAAAAGCATTGCTTTGTAGCTATGTCCCCAAGTCCCAATTTCCCTATTTCACCCTTGCAAGTCCTCTATTTGCAAGCTGGATTGTGTAAATTCTCGGAAATTTGGCATTTATATCAGCTTTATTTTGTATTTTTGCACGGAATTATGCTTTGTATTTTATTGTTAAAATATTGTAGAAAGCCCATAAATGACTGAAGAAAAGGATTATAAGCTGTTGCCGAAGATTGATAGTCCGGCTGATTTGCGTAAGCTGAACGTTGATCAGTTGCCTTTGCTTTGCGATGAATTGCGACATGACATCATCCATGAATTGTCGGTGAATCCGGGGCATTTGGCATCGAGTCTGGGTGTGGTGGAACTTACCGTGGCACTGCACTATGTGTTCGATACGCCATACGACCGCATTGTGTGGGACGTGGGACATCAGGCATACGGTCATAAGATATTGACAGGAAGACGCGACCAGTTTTGCACCAATCGCAAGTTGGGTGGACTGAAGCCTTTTCCTTTCCCAACAGAAAGCGAATACGATACGTTTTGCTGCGGTCATGCCTCGAATTCGGTGAGTGCAGCGCTGGGTATGGCGGTAGCCGCCCGTCTGCACGGTGAGAAGAGGAAGGTGGTGGCTGTGATTGGCGATGGAGCCATGAGTGGTGGACTTGCTTTCGAGGGAATCAACAATGCCGCTGGCATTCCAAACGACTTGCTGGTGATTCTGAACGACAACAACATGTCGATTGACAATAGTGTGGGTGGTATGCGTGAGTATTTGCTGAAATTGAATACCAACACCACCTATAATAACTTGCGATACCGTGCCTCAAGAAAACTCTTCGATTGGGGTGTGCTCAATGAGAAACGCCGAAAGAGCATTATTCGCTTCAACAACAGTTTGAAGTCGATGCTCACTCGCCAGCAGAACATGTTTGAGGGCATGGACATCCGCTATTTTGGTCCTACTGATGGACATGACGTGGTGGAACTGGTGCGAGTGCTGAAGGCAATCAGGGAGATGAAGGGGCCGAAGTTGCTTCATGTCCATACCGTGAAGGGAAAAGGCTATGCTCCCGCCGAGGAAAACGCAACTGTGTGGCATGCTCCTGGTAAGTTTGACGAGGAATCGGGCAAACGCTTGGTATCGAAGCACGAGAATCCTTGTCCTCCTAAATTCCAAGAGGTGTTTGGCAAGACATTGCTCGAACTGGCTCAGCAAAACGAGCAGATTGTGGGTGTAACTCCTGCCATGCCAACGGGTTGCAGCATGAATATCATGATGCAAGAACTGCCAAATCGCGTGTTCGACGTGGGTATTGCAGAAGGCCATGCAGTGACTTTCTCTGGCGGTATGGCGAAAGACGGATTGTTGCCTTTCTGCAACATCTATTCATCGTTCATGCAGCGTGCCTACGACAATATCATCCACGATGCAGCCATCATGAAGTTGAATATGGTGCTTTGTTTGGACCGTGCAGGACTCGTTGGCGAGGATGGACCGACGCATCACGGTGCTTTCGACCTTGCTTTCCTTCGTCCGATTCCGAACCTCACCATTGCTTCGCCGTACGACGAACAGGAATTGCGCCGACTGATGTTCACTGCTCAGCAGAAGGACATGGGCACTTTTGTGATTCGTTATCCGCGTGGACGCGGTTCACGGGTGGATTGGCATTGCGAATTGGAAGCGGTGCCTGTGGGCAAGGGTCGCAAACTGAAGGATGGTGACGATGTGGCTGTGCTGTCGTTAGGACCTATTGGAACGGAGGTGGAAAAAGCTATTTCTTCCCTTGAGGAAGATGAAATGAAGAATGAAGAATTAAGAATGAAGAATGAAGGTAACTCTTCCAATGAGCAGGGTAAAAAAGATTCTTCATTCCCTTCGGTGGCTCACTACGACATGCGTTTTTTGAAACCAATTGATGAGGATATATTGCATGAGGTGGGAAAGAAGTTCAAGCGGGTGATTACCATAGAGGATGGTGTGGTGAGTGGTGGCTTGGGTAGTGCCGTACTGGAGTTCTTTGCCGACCACGACTATCAGGTGGCAGTGGAACGCATGGGTATTCCCGATGCTTTTGTGGAACATGGAACCGTGGCTCAACTGCGTGCCATCTGCAAGATGGATGCGGAAGCGATTAAGGAAAGAGTTTGTAGTAAATAAAACTTTCTATGAATATCGTTATTGCTGGTGCAGGAGCGGTGGGAACCCACTTGGCTCGTCTGCTCTCGAAAGAAAATCTGAATGTGGTACTCGTGGACAAGGAGGAGGAGCGCTTAGTGAAACTGAACGATGCGCTTGACATCATCACCTTGACAGGAGACCCTACGAGCATCAGTGTGCTCCAGAATGCAGGTACGGGAAAGGCTGACTTGTTTATTGCCGTGACACCTGACGAGAGTCAGAACATTACGATTTCCATGTTGGCAAAGCAGATGGGTGCCAAGCGGACGGTGGCTCGAGTGGATAACTACGAGTACATGAAGGATGAGAATCTGGAGATTTTCAACAAGATGGGTGTGAACCGTCTCATCTATCCTGAATTGCTGGCAGCCAAGGACATCGCTGCTTCGTCGAAATATTCCTGGGCTCGACAGACTTGGGAGTTTGGCGAGGCGCGTGACCTGATTCTGCTCAGTGTGAAGATGCACGATAGTCACCCGATATACGATAAGGAAATCAAGAACGAGAATAACTTGCTCGTGGGGCATACGCTGAAGGAAATCGGTATGATGCACGGACATAGTTTCCACGTGGTGGCGATTAAGCGCGATGGAAACACGATTGTGCCATACGGCGATGAGAAAATCTTGACGCACGACTTGGTTTTCTTCATGACAACACGCGAGAGGGTGAATGATATTTGTCATCTTTCGGGCAAGGATGATTATCCGAAAGTGGCACGCGCTATTATCATTGGTGGTGACAAGTTGACGGTGAGAACGGACTGGGCATTGCCAAAGGAGATGAGCGTGAAGGTGGTGGAACCGAACTATGAGCGTTGTCATCAATTGGGTGAACTGCTTCGCGAACGCACGATGGTGATTAACGGTGAGGGACACGATATGGACTTGTTGGGAGATGAAGGTATCGACATGTCGGAGGCGTTCATCTCGCTGACTCCAAACGATGAAGAGAACATTCTGGCATGCGTGGCTGCTCGCCGACGTGGCGTGAAGAAAACTATCGCTCAAGTGGAGAATCTCGACTATCTCGAAATGGCAGAGCAATTGGATGTGGGTACGATTGTGAACAAGAAGAAAATCGCTGCCAGCTATATCTATGAAATGCTGTTGAAATCGAGTGTCGATAACATGAAGATGCTCACTGTGGCAGATGCTGACGTGGCAGAATTCGTGGTGAAGAAGAACTCGCGCGTGACGAAAGACGATGTGATGCACTTGGGCTTCCCTCGAGGAGTGAATATCGGTGGTATGGTGCGCGACGGCAAGGGACAACTTGTAAGCGGTCGCACGGTGCTGCGAGAAGGCGACAAGGTGGTGGTGTTCTGCATTGGTGGAACGTTGAAAAAATTGGATAGATACTTTAAGTGAAAAGAGAAAAGTGAAAAATGCCATCCTGGTGGTATCGCTTCACGCTTCACACTTTACGCTTCACGTTCATTTTTCACTTTTCACTTTTCATTTTTCACTTTATTGATATGATTAACTGGAAACTCATCATAAAGGTAATTGGGATTCTGCTTTTCGTGGAAGCAGGACTCATGGCATTGAGCATGGTGGTTGGCTTCTACTATCATGGCTATTACATGCCGTTTGTCTGGCCGACAGTGATTGCCATTGTGCTTGGAGCGGTATCCATGTTTGTGGGGCGCAACGCAGGTAGTTCGATGGGTAGAAAGGATGGGTATTTGGTGGTTACGCTGGTTTGGCTCATTTTCACCATTATCGGTATGCTGCCATTCATCTTGAGCGGTTCGTTGCCTGATGTGGCAAGTGCCTTTTTCGAATCCATGTCGGGGTTCACATCGACGGGTGCGACGGTCATTGACAATTGCGATATACAGCCAAGAAGTATCCTCTTTTGGCGCAGTCTGACCCAATGGATAGGAGGTGTTGGAATTGTGTTCTTCACGATTGCCATTTTGCCTGCCTTTGGAGTGGGTGAACTGAAACTTTTTGCGGCAGAGAGTACGGGGCCGCTCCATAACAAGGTGCATCCACGTATCAGCGTGACAGCCAAATGGATAGGTTTTGTCTATCTGTTGCTGACGATGCTTTGCATTCTTTCTCTTTATCTTTGCGGAATGAATCTGTTTGATGCCGTCAATTATGGTTTTGTGACGATTGCAACAGGTGGCTATGGCACACACAGTGCGGTGCTGCAAGAGGTGTATCATTCCAAAGCCATTGAATACACGCTCACTTTCTTCATGTTCATGGCGGGAGTGAACTACACACTGATTTATTATAGCATTTTGAAGGGGAAGATTGGCAGATTCTTCCATGATGCGGAATTGCGCTGCTATTTGATTATCATACTGGGTGTGACAGCCGTTTGTACCAATACATTGTTTTGGACTCGCATCGACGGCTTGTCTGTTTCGTTTGATTCGGTGTTCCACTCTTTGGATATTTTAGAAAAGAGTTTCCGCGACTCCATCTTCACGGTCGTGTCGTTGCAAACTACGACAGGTTTGGCAAATTGCGACTACACGGTTTGGCCTGTTCAACTCATGCCACCACTGCTGTTTGTGATGTTTGCAGGTGCTTGTTCGGGTAGTTCCACGGGTGGATTCAAATGTATCCGATGGTCCATCATCTTTAGAGTGGCACGCAATAATTTCCGTAAGATTCTCCATCCAAGAGCCATTCTTCCGATACGTATCAACGGGCAAATCATTTCGCACGAGGTGGTGCAGACCTTGCTTGCTTTCGTTGCCCTGTTTGTGGGAGCCTTGTTGTTGGGTTCTTTCTTCTTGGCACTTCATGGCGTTTCGCCAACCAGTCCTCGCCAGCAGTTCGATTACTACGAGGCATTGGGTATAGCCATGTCGTCGCTTTCGAATGTGGGTCCAGGCATGGGCTACTACGGACCAGAACATTCGTGGGCAATCCTTTCGCCAGTGGCGAAATTCGTTTGTTCAGGATTGATGCTGATTGGCCGTCTTGAGATTTTCCCTGTACTCATTATCTTCACAAGAAGTTTCTGGAAAAAAGGGTAGGAAAGAGAGAAAAGTGAAAAGTGAAAAGTGAAAAGTGAAGAGTGAAAAGTGAAAAATTGGGGGAAGAATAACACCTTTCTAAAACACATCGAGCATACATGAGTGTAATCATCTATCGTTCATTTGGATAGACATTAGCACAGATGTATGCTCGATGTGTTTGTTTTTCCCCTCTTGGAGGAGGGCATGAGGAAACTTATTTCATCACCTTCTTTACGTTGGTCTTGCCATTCGTGGATGTTTCTCTCACGACGTTGATGCCCTTTTGCAAGCTCTGTGTGGAGATGCCGCTTGGGGTGAAGATTTCGGTGGTGGTGATGCCGGAGTTGCTGATGTTGCTGATGGCATTGCTTCCTCCATCCACAGGACCTTCATTGGTGGAATCTTGCATCACGGCTGCAATCTCGTCAGGCGATAAAGCGTAGTTGTAGATGCGGAAATCGTCGAGCACACCTTTGAAGAGAGGGTCTCTGGCGAACTGGCTCTTTCCGATGTAGCAAAGCACAGGTTTGAAGTCGGATGGACGAATACTGATGTCGGCAGTTTCTGCCACCAATTCACCGTCTAAGTACATCTTCACGGAGTCGGCACTGAGGGTGATGGTGAGATGCTTCATAGACGTGCTGTTCATTCGGTTTGTTTTCAGGATTTGTTCGTCTCCACCATTTTTGAGCACCAAACGAGCATCAGAACCGCTATTAGGCGTGAAGAACATGTATTGGTCGGTGCCGTTTCCAAAGTCAAAAATGCGTTGCCAGTAGTCCGTTGAACCTACTGGATAGAACCAAGTGCAGATGGTCATTTCTTTTTGATTTGCCACTTGGTAAGGCAACGACATATAATTATCGGTACCATTGAAATTCAAGTATTTCGTTCCTGATTTCAGACGTGATTTGATAACGCCGGCATAGGTAGGTGTGCCGTTGAAGGCTGCATCGAAATAGTTCTCTGTGTTGTCGATGCTGGAATCGTCGAATTCATATTCGGCAATCATGGTCTTCTCGCCTGAAGTTTGGGCAGTGATGATTTCCGATGCTTCCGACTGGTTCAGACTGTGGTCGATGGCTCTCAATTTATAATAGTAGGCTTTATCTTGCTCGAGCGAGTTGTCGATGAATCTCGTGCTATGAATCATTCTGCCAATCACATTCCACGACACTGAATCGGCGGTCACTTCCTCGCCGCGCAGCACCATGTAGCCTTCCAAGTCGCTCTCCGTGTTTTCATCCCAATTGAGAACAACCGATGCACTTTGTGCTTCGGCTTTCAATCCCTTTGGAGCAGCTGGAGCAATCAACTCTCGGTCGGCATCCACTGGCATAAAGCGCCATTTCTGCTGTGGCCTACCCGAGAAGGCAGCCTGAGTGACAGTGACGTTTGCACCTGTGGAATTGGTTTGCAGATAAAGGCCTGAATAGCGACTCTGGATGTAGTAGCTGCCATCGCCAGCATATTCCAAATGCCATTGCTCGTTTGTTCCGCCATCTCCAGAGTATGCGATGATACTTCCTCCGCTGTTTAGGCTCCAGTTCAGTACGTCGAACAGCATTGCTTGGTTGCGAGCGCTCTTGATATACACATAACTGAAGTCGCCTCCGATGGTGTTGCTCACTTTTTCAATGACCCATTTCATGTAAGGCTGCACGGTTTTGCTCGACATCTGTACTACTGGAGTGCCATTGTTGGTAGAACCACTTTGAATAGCCATCATCATCTTCGAGTTCATGTTCATGAGCACGTAGGTGCCAGTATCTACAGGACATGGAGGCACATCCTCACCGCTGTAGATTTCCACCAATCGCTCAGCGTTCTTCTGATTCTCGGATTGATAAGTGCCATTCCTGTCGGCAGGGATGAACATTGGATAGCTTCTGTAAGGGCCATAGCCATCGAAATAAGCATCGCGGTCGAGTGACACCATTTCGAATGTGGTAGGTTTTGCTTGGCGTTCTGAAGCACCCATGAAAGCTTTTACACGTCCATTTGGCAAGCGATAAACGCTGGCTGCGGTCCAGTTTCCACGGTTCTCAGCGTAGCCAAGTTCGGCACCGCCGCCCGATGTGGCTTGACAATAATGTCCACGGCAAACACCGTCGAATCCCCACCAAATACCAGTCTGCATACCATAGTGAGCCGCCACGAATGCTTCCATCGTGTTGTGGAGCTCATCGGCAGTCACGTGGTTGCCATCCTTTGCCACTTCCTGCCAGAATGCTGCATAGTTGTCGAACGAGCCCGCCAACTGATGTGTGTTACCTTCCGTCACGTATGGTTTCACAGCGTTGTACCAACTTGATGCTTGGTCGCAATTCAACGTGTTTCCTGCGGAAATGCGGATACCAACCATTTCCTCGTCTTGGCTGATGAGTCGAGCCACTTCCTTGAAATTGGCTTTTGAACCTTGTTTCCAAGCCGAGTAGTCGGGCTCGTTGAAAGGCGAAACAGTGACGACATTGAAGCCACGGCTCTGAGCATATTTCACACTTGCCTTGATGAGCCTGTACCACTGCTGTGGCTTTCCAAAGTAGTTGTCCACATATTCTGCGGTAGGGTAGTAGGCTTCCTGGTCGGAATTGAAAATAATGTCTTTGACGCCCGACTTGGAAATGTTGTTGAGACGGGAATTCAGTGTCCTTTTCTGAGCATTCGATAGGTTGCCTTCATCATCCACAAGGTCTGTGGTCTGAAACGACACACGCCCCACTTTCAGATTGTTCTTGTTGATGTGGTTTGTTCCGCGAATCACATTCACGTCCCAGTTCCAAGCCACGTCCATTCCCCAACTCACTGAATATTCTTTGCCTTCACCATCGTATTCGAATGGCACCAGCGTGTTTCCTGTGCCATTGGTCTGTAACCAAGAACTCGATGTCGGAGTCGTGTTTTCCCTTTGGGCGATTGCTGCTAAGGTCATCGATAGGGTTAGTAAAGAAACGATAATCTTTTTCATATCAATCATGGGTGTTAAGCTAGTCTAAATCGCAATAATTCACAAGTTTGCTGCAAAAATAAAACAATTGCACAACAAAACCAAAAATAATTCTTTCCAATCGTGAAAATTTTGTATATTCGCATTTCATTTCTAAATGTTTGGGTTTATCCGTTATCGTTACTTAGCAGATGAACTTCGTTAAACAATAAACGATATTTTCATTCTGTGTCAATTCTTCAATACATACTCCAATATCCCAACCGCCTGCGCCATCGACATGGTTTTGGCGTTCAGTCGCCGTGGGCTTACGAGTTTGTGCGTGATGCCTTGTTTGAAAAGCGTCGTTATTACGTCTTTGACAGCTTGCAAGGTAGTCGAGCTGATGAACAACTCTTTCGCATCGTTCAATGGCTTCGTCCTGAAGAAATCACGGAGCACGCATCCTCTGCCACTTCGCATCAATATATTGAAGCTGCCAAGAATGTGACGCATCCATCTGCAGTTCATCTTCACTACTTCAGTGAGGAGGCTTCGAAGGATTTGGAGGTGATGCTTCAGTCCGAAGACTCTTTCTCTGCAAACACCTGTTTGGTGATTGATGGCATTCATTCCGTACACGAAGCAGTTTGGGAACAACTCTTACAGCATCCTCGCATCACTTCGTCCTTCTCCCTTCGCAAGCGCGGCATCGCTCTCTTCGACCCTGCTCGCCAACGAAAGAACTACATTTTGTGAAGCGTGGATTCTTTTCAAAAAATACATCGTACCAAGTAATTGTTAAATCATCACAATATTCATTTATATCATGAAAAAATCACCTCTATACACTCGCACAGGCGACCACGGGCAGACCAGTCTTGTTGGTGGACAGCGTGTCAGCAAGTGCTGCACTCGCCTTGAATCATACGGCACCATCGACGAACTCAATTCTCATATTGGTCTGTTAGTGTCTTTCATACGTAACTCAGAGCGCTTTTTTTTCGAACCTTCTCCATTGGGCATACTCAATTCCATTCTGCCTCAAACTTCCGAGAACGAAACGGTGTCAGCAGACTCCCTTGCTCAGGCTCTCACCGACATTCAGTCCTGCCTCTTCGTTCTGGGTTCTTACCTTGCCACTGACACTTCCAACACTGAACTTCGGCAGTATAGCGTGGTGACTCCCGAAATGGTGGCAGCACTCGAACATCAAATCGACTTGCTCGACTCGCTCGTACCTCCATTCCGTGCGTTTATTCTCCCTGGTGGCACTAAGGCTGCCAGCCAAGCCCATGTGTGCCGTACCGTTTGCCGACGTGCCGAGCGCTGCATGATTGCCTTACAAGAAGAAATAGGTGAGGAACTCGACACGAATGTGATGTGCTACATCAACCGTTTGTCCGACTATCTCTTTGTTCTTGCCCGCTACCTCAACATCGCTGCGAACCATGAGGAAATTCTTTGGGAGAAAAAGAAGAAGTGAAAAAAACTCTCATTTGCCATGAAAAAGTGATAGAAATATTTTGAATTCAGAATCCTTTCCGCTATATTTGCGCCCGCTTTAAGAGAACCTACGACTCAAAAGCCTTAAATACAACTGTTTTGAAAACTCAATTATTCGCTTTTAATTTATCATTTTTAACTTATTATATATGTATTGGACACTTGAATTAGCCATCTCATTGGAAGATGCACCTTGGCCAGCAACCAAGGAAGAACTCATAGACTATGCAACTCGTTCTGGCGCTCCTATGGAGGTGATTGAGAACCTTCAGGAGATTGAGGACGAGGGCGATGTGTACGAATCCATCGAAGAAATCTGGCCCGACTATCCATCCAAAGAAGACTTTCTATTCAACGAGGATGAATATTAGACGGTAACTTTTCTTTTAAATCATTGAAAATCAACGAAGTGCGAAAATAGCAATTACTTTCACACTTCGTTTTTATATGCTTTTAAGCGTCTTTTTATATAAAAGGTGATACTCTTCTTGAAGATAATTTCACATCAAAGCAATGGTCGGTTGAGTTAAGCAACATTTCAACCGACCATTATTTATATCTGTTTGTAAACGCTCCTACATGTCTTCAAGTGACAGAGAACCAAGGTGGATAGTCATCTTACGGAGTTCGGGAGTCTGCTCCAGAACCTTATCGATCTTTTCACGGAACTCATTCTCATTGTATCTAAAGCCCTGCTTCTTCAACTCATAGATCCATGCCTCTTTCTGGATAATATCAACGACTATCAGATCTATCTCATTCTCACCTTTCCTGTCCCACCATTTTCCGACGATATAGCGTCCTTCCTCTTGGAACTTCTTCATGAAGTACCGCTCCATCATCAGACCAGACACGGCGCTGTAGTCTCTCTTGATTATATCACCAAGGGCTTTCAGTGCCTTGTTCTCCACTAATGCCTGATACTTATAGAAAAAGTGAAACCAGAATATCAGGAAACAGTCGTTAAGCACATATCGTACTTTTTTGCTGTTCTCCTTGGCAAAGATTGGTAGCGACTTGGTGATGACCTTGTAGTAATCCTCCAGTTTCACCAGATAAGAGCCAATGTTGTTGTTCTGTAGTTCGTTCTCTATCTCTGCCCGTGTCTTCATGCCGCTGGCTATGCAGGTGAGAATGGAGAAATAGGTCACGTAATCAGTGCCAAACTCTTCTATCAGAATATTTTTACCCTCATTGATGAATTGCGAGTTCTCCTCTGTCAGTGATGCCAGCATCTTGGTCTTGGTGGTCTTGCCTTTATCGAGCAGTAGCGTGACATACCAGGGCACTCCGCCCGTTATACTATACAGTGCCAGAAGGTCTTCTGGTGTGTAGTTTGGGTTGAAATCAGATAGAATCTGTTTGAGCACATCTGTAGTAAACGGTTCGAGTGTCATTTTCTCATCAGCACGTCCGAACAGTGGTTCCTCCTTGTCTTCGAATATCTTGGTCATCAGAGTGAATACCGAACCGCTTATGATGAGGTTCAGGTGACTGCTGCGCTTATGTAAATCCCAGTCGCGCTGAATGTCGCTGAAGATGGTAGGATTTATCTTCAGGAAATTCTGAAACTCGTCGATGACTAATGTGAAAGGGCGGCTTTCAGACAACTGGAGTACAAACCTGAATACTTCGGAAAATGTACTTGGTGTACCAAGTATGGGTGCATCCAACTTCTCACGTATCTCACGCACATAGTCCTGACACAGCAGGGGTTCTACTTTCTTTCCCACAAAGAAATAAAGTATGGTATCGTCACCACATCGTTGTGAGAGTTCGGTCTTTCCGATACGTCTGCGCCCCATCAGCACAGTCATCCGTGCTTCGCGTCGGCTCTGCTGGAGCACTTTGCCAAGCACCTGCTGCTCATTTTCTCTATCGTAGAACTTCATGCCTTTGAATAGTATTCATTATTACCGTAATTTCTATTACTTTTGCAAAGGTAAATATATTATTCATACCAACAAGCAAAATAAGATAAAAACTTTCATTTTAGCTCCATGTTTGCTCCTTTTTGAGATTTTTAGTTAGAAAACATTTTTCCCAACCCTAGTAATTTGGTATTATCATTTACACTGCTGGGCACAGCATCATGTCTGGACACCAGCCAACATTCAATACTATGTTCGTTATCGGTTCACAACAATAACTTTTGCAAACTTCACAACCAAATATATTATAAAATAACGACTTTTGGTGAGAAAGTCTGCATTTTTTCTTTGTCAATCTAATAATTATTATTACTTTGGCATCATCCAAAAAAGATAAATTATAAAAAGGGCAGACAAAGTTGTCAACGTATGCGAAATGAAATTCTATGATGGCGACTATTCCATGAAGAAAAAGGATTATGACGATATAGAAAGGCGAGTGAGGGCATTTCGAGTCGCAAATAATGTGCGGATGGCAATACACCCAGTCCTTGTCACCACGTTCGGATTGGCAAACAATCAGTATAGCAGTATATTTCAAAATATTGTAACATTGAAAGACTTATTCAAGTAAGCTTGTAAAAAATAATAAAAACTCTCATTTTGACTTCATATTTTCACTTTTTTGAGATGAAAACACTTTTCCGCTCATATTTGCTTTTACTAATGCTTTCCTTTGCTTTTGGTGACGTTCTCTTTTGATGGAATTGAATCATTTCTTTGATTATACTGAAATGTCGAGGGCTCGGCGTTTTTCTGGCGAGGGCTCGGCGGAGACACAGCGAAGGCTCGCTATCGAATCAGCGAGCCTTCGGGCAACTAGTTGAAGCAAAGGGGCGGTTAAGTATCTTTCCACATGCGATTCTAACAATCCGCTATAGCTCTTCAGACAATCCCCTAATGCAACACACTAAAAGCAATGGTCTAAATATGGCTTTGTTCTTGTTTATGAAGGAAGGCCGATTTGGCGGACTCGGTCTTCGAAATGTTCGCGGTCTGCCAATGCACCATTCTTGATACGTGCGCGATAATTATAGATGGTGTTAACTGAGTAATGGAGGAATTCGGCAATCTTTCCGCTGTCTTCAATACCTAAACGAATGAGGGCAAAAATACGCAGGCTGGTGTTCATGCGCTCGTCCTTCTGCAACATTATGCGCTCCTCTGGGACGAGCAATTCATTAAACTGTTTTACAAAATCGGGGAAAAGGTGAAGGAATGCTGCATCAAAACTTTCATACAGTTCCTCCAATTCCTTGTCCTTAAATTCCTGAGTGCGTGTCTGATTATACAGTTCCTCATAGTCGCGATTCTTCACCATCTTATGAATTCGTTTACGGAACTGGTCCATCTTGTCGATATACAACGAACACAAACGCATGAAACGTCCCACATATTCCTCTTTCACTCGTCCTGCTTCAGCGATACGTTGATTGAGCACGAGAAGCTGCGCGTTTTTATCCGTCAGTTGGGTGTTGGCGGTTGATAATTGTGAGTTCAGCGTAGAAAGCTGAGAGTTGAGTGTTGATAGTTGCGCATTGGAAGTCGATAACTGGTCGTTCTTCAAGTGCAATTCATCTCGTGCAGAAACGATACGCTTCCGCTGTCGGTTGACATAGAAAAGAGATGCTATCAAACTTAATGCAAGTACACTGATGGCACCGAGCAACATCCGCAACTGACTCTTGGCGCGTTCGTTCTGGTCATGGTATGCCCTGTCGATGGAAAGCAGCAAGGGCTGAATCTGCCAGTTCCTGACGCGCGATCCGAAACGTCCTGCACAATCACTGGCAAATGCGATATAGCGTGAGGCGCGCTTGATATCGCCCTGCATCATGAGTTGGTTACAGACCTCCCACATCGAGCCTTGGTTCATTACAGCATTGCGAATATCAGCCAAGGCTGATTCCAACACAAATCGCATCATCTGCAAACTGTCACCCATAGCCTTATATTCCAGATAGCGATAGAGCGCCGTGAGAGCATACGGATGTGAGCCTTTCTCAACAGCAGCGAGCCATTGGTCATTGATTGCCATCGACTCCTTCAGTTTCCCTGCATTCATCAAGTCTTGCTCACGCAGACAAAGTACGGCGTCATTATCAGGAGGCAGCGTGGCAAACATAAGTTGCTTATAATGCTCCGCCTTTTGCGTGTAGAGCTCTTTTTGCCCTGGGACACGACTATAATATGCCAATTCGCCAAAGACATGACGACAGGCTTCATAGTATTTCCCCAGAGCAATAGAGTCGAGTCCTTCAGTGTTCACCTCTTGAAGTATCACCTGCGCCTCATCAAACATTCCCGTGTTGCTACATTGCAATGCCAGCAATGAACGACATTCATCCGCTTGCGACCGATTACCCATCTGTTCACTCAGACGAATACACTCTTGTAAATAGACAATAGCTGAATCGTTGACGAAAGGCATGTATTCCTGGTAGAGTGACCGAGCAAGATGATAGTGCTCAGACAACTCACGGGCATGATGCACTTTCTTTTTCAAGTCATCGATGCGCTTTTCCTTTTCTGCAATATAATTCGGCGTATTGTCGATGGCTATATCAAGGCAGTGGAAAAGGGAGTCTAAATTCTGAGCATGCAGGATACAGACGTTCACACATAACAAGAGCAATGCGTAGAGTCGGGGTGATAATTTCATAGATGTCTCTTTTATAATACCTTGCAAAAATACAGATTAAAAATGATAACGGCAAAAGAAACGACAGAAGAAACCTACCTTAACTTGAATTTTACTTTCGACGTCAGATGGTCACTTGACGTTCCGATAAGCGCCACGAAATCGCCAGGTTCTGCCACCCAATTCTGCTTCGAATCGTCGTAGAAACTCAATGCATCGACATCGATGGTGAGCGTTACATTCTGAGTCTCTCCTGGTTGTAGGAACACTTTTTTGAAGGCTTTCAATTCCTTGAGCGGACGTGGAAGCGAGGATTTCACATCGCTTACATAGAGCTGCACCACCTCTGAACCGGCACAAGAACCTGTGTTTGTGACACTCAGCGTAAACGAAATCTTGTCTTCACGTGTCATTTCTGATTTGTCGGCGATGGCTTTGCCCAGCGCAAACGAAGTGTAGCTCAAACCATGACCAAACGCAAAGAGTGGTTTTGTCTTATACTTATCCACTCCACGATAACCGACGAAAAGCCCTTCCTTGTATTCTTCATCGATGATGTCGTGTTGCGTGCGCCAAATTCCTGGATAGGCATTCAACCGATGTGCGGGTACATCGTTGAGTGCAGCATGCCATGTGAACGGCAGTTTTCCAGAAGGATTCACTATGCCCAGAAGAACGTTCGCCAGTGCTTCTCCCGTTTCAGAACCCAGAAACCATCCTTGAACGATAGCCGGTACACGACTCATCCATGGCATAGCCACGGCATTTCCTGATATGTTGACAAAAACAAGTTTCTTGTTAACAGCCAGTAATGCTTCCACCAATTCGTCTTGTCCATAAGGCAATCCGTATTGCTTGCGGTCGTGTCCTTCGCAATCCTGGAAATCGCTTTTGTTCAGACCTCCAAAGAATATCACGTAGTCAGCCTCCTTAGCTTTCTCAACCGCCTCATTGCGCAACACATCAACCGTCCGTGTCTCATAAAGACTCCTGCCTACCGTAACACCGTTGTAGCTTTGCACGGTGTCGCCCACATATCCTCGAGCATAATCGATTTTCACCTTGTTGCCTATCGCTTTTCTCAATCCATCGAGAGGTAGTATCTCAAATTGAACCTTTAACGACGAACTTCCACCACCTACTGTCATCATCTTGATGGCATTTTCTCCCACAACGAGGATGCGCTTTGCATCATCGAGACGCAATGGGAGTAACGACATGGCAGCTCCATTCTTTTTCGTTTTGACTTTGTCATTTTTCAGCAATACAATTCCCTCCTCGGCAATACTTCTTGCCACCTCGTAATGGCTTTCGGAGCAAAGGAATCCATAGCCCTTATGCTTGTTCATGGTGGTACGGAAGAATAGACGCAGTACGCGGCGCACTTTGTCGTTCAATTCGCGTTCCGAATATTTGCCTTCACGAATGAGTCGCTTGTAGGCATCAGCCAAATAATAGTTGTCGTAAGCATTGGTCTTTCCCATGGTCAGTCCATCGGTCCATGTACCAAATTCCAGGTCCAATCCGTTTTTGATAGCTTCTTCGGTATTGTGAGCGCCACCCCAGTCGGAGACAACCACGCCATCGAACTGCCAATCGCGTTTAAGAATCTGATTGAGCAAGATGTCGTTGTGGCAGTTGTGCTGATTGCGATAGAGGTTATATGCTCCCATGATACCCCAAGCATGACCCTCGGTGACAGCCGCACGGAAAGCAGGAAGATAGATTTCATGGAGCGTACGGTCGTCAACTATCACGTTCACTTGATGTCGAAAATCCTCATCATTGTTCAGTGCATAGTGCTTGACGCATGCTGCCACACCTTTCGATTGCAAGCCTTGAACGTATGGTACTACCATGCGGGAAGCCAACCAAGGGTCTTCTCCCATGTATTCAAAGTTGCGACCATTGAGCGGTGTGCGATAGATATTCACGCCTGGACCCAGAATCATGGCCTTGTTGCGATAAAGTGCTTCTTCCCCCAGGCTCTCACCATAGAGCCGTGCCATCTGAGGATTCCATGTTGCAGCAAGACACGACAGAGCAGGGAAGGCTACGCAGGAGTCGTTGGTTTGTCCTGCTTGTTCCCACTCATCCCAAAGCACGTCGGGACGCACACCGTGAGGTCCATCGTCAGTCCAGAAATCGGGGAAGCCTAAACGCTTGATGCCAGCGCTGGAGAACTTGGATTGTGCATGAATCACGGCAATCTTCTCGTCGAGTGTCATGCGGCTCAATGCATCTTCAATTCTTTCCTCAATGTTCTTCGATTCATCGAGGTATATGGGCTGCTGAGCGAACACAGTCTGTGCGGCAACAGTCAGCACGATTGTTGCTATTAGATGTTTTATCATAACGTGTTGATTAAGAAAAAGCCCCAACCCCTTCTTGCTCCCTTCCTCTTGGGAAGTTGGAGGGGCGGAGAGGGGTTGGGGGTGAGACTCTTATTTTTTCTGGAATACGCGCAGGTAATCCACTTCCATCGTAAGTGGGAGAGCGCTCTCATCCACTCCATGCATGCCTCCCCAACTGCCTCCCCATGCGAGGTTGAGAATAGGGTAGAAGGCGTAGTGGAACGGCCACTGGTTGTGGTTCGAACCTATCACAGATTTCTTCACCGATAGCTGAACTTTGCCATCCACGTATGTCGTAATCTCATCGGCGGTCCAAAGGAGAGCGTATGTATGGAATTCTCCTTCTGCCTTGTCGATGGTCATGGCATGTGTCTTCTGTGTATTCTTGGTGTGGTTGTAGTCTTGTGTATGAATCGACGATGACACTTCGTTAGGAACGCATCCCACTTCTTCCATGATGTCGATTTCGCCGCACATTGGCCAAGGATTCGTACTCCAGTCGTTACCCACAGGCATCATCCAGAAAGCAGGCCATGTGCCTTTGCCAACAGGCAACTTGATTCTTGCTTCGAAATAGCCATAGAGCCATCCTTGATTCACCTTTGCATACACGCGTCCCGAATAGATTTTTCCATTCTCTTTCAGACAATGAATACGCAAGGCACCGTTCTTCAGCTCTGTCACAAGGCTGCCACCAGGAGTTTTGTGATTCACATAGTTCTGAAGCTCATTGTTCACCCAGCCACTGTTCTGCACTTCGTGTGTCCAGTGGTCGGCATTCAGTTCCAAGCCATTGTCGAACTCATCGCTCCATACGAGCGAATATCCTTCGGGCGCATTGTAGGCGGATTTCTCCGCAGCTGCCTGATTCACAGCGATGCTCTTGCGAGCAGTTCCCGACATCAATACCACAGCACCTGAACGAGCGTTCACATTGGGATTTGCCGATACTTTCACGCTCACGCTTCCCGACGATGCAAGAGTGTTCTTTGTTTCTACCGAAATGAAGTCCTCTTCAGTGTATGCACCCCATTCCTTACCCGTGGTTGTGATGTCGATGGTGTATGTGCCACCTTCGGCTGGAACACTGATGGCATCTTGCGAAGCGGTAATCGTGATGGCGGCAGGTGTCAGCTCGTCGTCATCTCTCCCACCGCAGCCTGTGAAGGCTACGGCGAGAGAAAGTAAGCATGTTAGAATCATGTATCGTTTCATTGGTTACTTTACTTCTTTTAAGATAATTTTGCTGATTCTGACATGTGTGTCAGCAGGAGAGCCACCGAAGTCGAAGAACAGGCGGAGAACATCTGCATCCTTTCCTTCTTTCAGAGTGGCGTTCTTGAGTGTGTAAATGTAAGGCTCATCGCCAGCGATGTCGTGACGACCTTCGCAGAAGAAGTTGGTGTCACCGCCATCAGTCAGTTTGATGGTCACGCCAGGACAATCCTGGTCGGCTTCCATCATCAGCTGGAAATGATATTGCTTATCACCACTGGCTTTCAGCTTCGTGTCGATGTGAAATTGTCCTTGCCACTGACTTCCGCCCATGCCCTCAGGAATGGTGATTTCGTAGAAGTTGTCCTCGTGATAGGCCACTGGCTGAGTAGGAAGTGCAGTCCAACTGTTGTCGGCAAACCAATAGCCGAAGGAATCGAATGCCGAACCTTCATCAACGGCTTTCCACAGGTTGTCGGCATCGTTGTAGTTCAAGCTCAGCACCTCTTCGAAGTATATCTTGCTAATCTTTACATGAGTGCCTGCTGGAGAACCGCCGAAGTCGAAGAACAAGCGGATAGCATTTGCATCCTTATTTTCTTTCAGCGTGACTCCCTCTCTCTTCAAGATAAACGCTTCGTCGGCCTTCAGGTCGTTGCGCTCCTCAATGAAGAAGTTGGTGTCGCCCTCGTCGGTCAGTTTGAAGGTCACGCCTGGACAATCTTGGTCAGCTTCCATCACGAGGCAGAAGTTGTAGGTCTTCTCGGCACTTGCTGTCAACTTCGTGTCGATGTGGAATTGTCCTTGCCACTGGCTTCCACCCATGCCCTCAGGCAACGTAATCTCGTAAAGGTCGTCCTGGTGGGTAGCCTCAGGCTGAGTAGGGAGCGCTGTCCAACCGTTGTCGGCAAACCAATAGCCGAAGGCATCGAACAAAGTACCGTTGTCAACGCTCTTCCAAAGGTTGGCACTGCTGTCGTAGTCCCAGTCCATAACTGGCTCATCAGGAATCACAGGATCCACTTCTGGCAGTATGGTGCCATCGTCGTTGGCATGGTCTTTCAATACGATGTTGGAAACATTCACAACCGTATTTTCCTGGCATCCGCCGAAGTCGAGTACGAGCATCACCTTACTCATGTCGATACCTGGCATGTTGCTCTTCCAGAAGATGTAGTCCTCGCCTGCCTTCAGGTCGATTCTGTCGGTGAAGTAGAACACACCGTCGTCGCCGTCGAGCACGAGTTTCACGGTCGCACCGTTCAGGTCCTTGTCGCTGTTGAAGATGGCTGAGAAATCGTAGTTGTTGGAAGCCGAGGTTGAGAGGTCGGTGTGGAACTTCACTTGTGCCTGCCATTGGTCGGTCGTTGCCTGTGGAAGCTCAATCGTGTAGTCATTGCCTGCATCCACGAATCCTGGATCATCAATCTGTGTCCATCCTGGAGCATACCAGAATTCCATGCTTGGCGTAATGCCCTTCCACATGTTGTAGTCGCTGTTTGCATCGAAGCCTGCAAATTCCTTCTCGCCTTCCTTGCTGGTGAAGATGAAGCGCCAAGCGATGCTGTGGTCTTTCTTTTCATACACAAGCACCATCTTGCTGGCAGTCAGTTGCTCCACGCGGAAGAGTGGATTCTCGTACTGCTCATTCGAACTCATGTAAGGGAATAGCGTTTTTTCACCCAGTCTGATGTAGCGCTGTTTGCTCACTTTTCCTTCCTTGTCGGTCCAGTCGAGTTCCTCGAAATCCCAGATAGAGGTCTGGTTACCGAGTTCCACGTCCAAGTCATCCTTTGCACCGTTCGCCCATTGTGTTTCCTTGTTCACGTAGGTCAAGCCGTCGGCACCTGCACTGTAGGTATAGGTTCCGCCCTTGCGAGTGTCAGCGGTGAAGGTGATGCGGTCGTCATACACGCCGAAAGCCTTCTTTTCGTCAGCTGCTGCAGCCCACCAGTTGGAGCCGTCGGTTCCACCCTCTCCGCAACCCATGTGGGCTGCTTCCTTGTTGTCGATGCGCCATTCCTTGCCAGTGATACGGCGGAAATCGGCTGTGTAGTCAATCTTGGTCTCGTTGAAGGTATATTCCTTCTTGATACCCGTCACACTGAAACCATTGCGGTTTCCGAGTCTCAGTTCAATGGTGTGAGTACCTGCCTCGTCGTTCTTGTAGCCCACTTCGTTGAGGGTGGAGTAGGCTGCGCCGTCGAGAATCCACACAGGGTAAGTGCCTGGAGCAGGAGTATAGTGGGCAACCATCTGGTTGGTCTCCTGGTCAACGCTTATTTGGAAGTCAACGTTCTCCATCGTCGGAATACCATTGGGATTGGCACCATCGAACTCATCTGGCGAGCAAGATGCACCGAGCAGACAGAGGGCACTGAGTATGCTGTATAATATATTTTTGGTTTTCATAATCTTCAATATTCAATGTTTAACAATCCATTGTTTAGTATTTGTTCTGCACCAATGTTGGGTCGGCATCGAGCTCCGACTGTGACAGAGGAATGTGCTTCTTGCTGGCAGTCCATGAGTTGGTGCGATAGCCGTAAGTATCTGGTACGAGCACGGTCGTTGCCTTCTGCGTAGCTCCAGAAATACCCTCAGCACGTACGAGGTCGAAGTAGCGCTTGCCCTCGCCGCAGAACTCCAGGTGGCGTTCCGTCAGGATGTCGTCGATGCTCACGCTTGTCAGTGGTTCCACTCCGGCACGAATGCGCACCTGGTTCACGTATCCTGTAGCTTCCGATACGCTGCCACCCGTTTGCAGGATGAGTTCGGCTGCGTTGAGTAGTGTTTCGGCATAGCGATAGACGCGCTTGTTGTTATTGTAGTTGAGGTTGTGCGAAGGTCCTGCATCCACGCAGTTGTCAAGTCTAGGACGATACTTCTTCAGCCACATGTGGGTGTCCTGATAGCGCTCTGTATATGAATAGCCGCGTACATCCCAGCAGGTAGCATCGCGACGAAGGTCACCCTCATCATACATGTTGTAGGTCTCCAGTCGCATAGGTAGGAATCCCCAGCCGTCCATACCGCTCCATACATCATCAGAGAAGCCGTTTGGCGAAATCAGTGTAGGCAATACCGAACCGCCTGCGTTCAGGGCTGCATCGCCCCAGTCACGCTGTGCCTGGTCGTCGTTGTAGTTGATTTCGAAGATGCTTTCCTCGCACCACTCTCCGTCCTCTTCCCAGATGTTGGCGAAGTTCGGATTGAGCGAGTAGTCTGGGTCGGCAATAATCTTCTTCATGAATTCCAGTGCCTGTGGATAGCGTGCGCTGTCGTTCTGGTACATCACCATCTCGGCATAGAGCATCATGGCGAATGCCTGGCTCACTCGGCCCGACTCGCTTGCGTCCCAGCGCATAGGCAGTACCTCCGATGCGATGATGGTTTCCAGTTCAGGCATCAGACGGTTGTAGATTTCGTCGGCGCTCATTTGTGGAGCCGTGTAAGGCAGAGAGAGGTTTTCCAGATAGAAAGGCACGTTGCCATAGTAGTGCCACAAGATATTATAATAGTACACGCGAAGCAGACGCGCCTGCATTTCCATCGACTTGCGGAACTGTGTGCTTGCCTTGCTTTCCCATCCTGAATACTTGATGGCGTCGTTGCAACGCTTGATGCCACTGTAGAAGTCGCCCCAGAGTGTAGCGAGCGTGTTGTTGCCGTCGGCTTCGAAGTTGAACAGGCGATGCCAATGCTGGTTGTCGGTGTTGTCTGAACCGCCTACCCAGAAGTCGTCACCCATAATCTCGGCATCCACCGTGAGGTCGTTGTATGCCTTGTTGTCCCAGTCTGGCCAGTGCAGTGGAGCGTAAGCCGAGGTGAGTGCCTCGTTGAGTGCCTTCTCGGTGGTGTAGTATTCCTCTAAGGGTTCACCGTCGGGTTTAACCACCTCAAGGAAGTCATCGCTGCACGCTGTGAATGATGTTGCCAAACCACAGCTGATGATTGCAGCGGAGAATATTTTATATATCTTGGTATTCATAATTATCTTCTTTTTTTAGGTGAATAATATCGAATATGGTGTATTATAACGAAACGTTGAATCCGATGGTAAAGGTACGCGATTGTGGATAAACACCATAGTCGATACCCGTGTGCTCTGTGTTGTGCTTCTGGGAGTTGTTGTCGAAGTTAGCACCGATTTCTGGGTCGAATCCCCAATACTTCGTCCAAGTGATGAGGTTTTCGGCACGTGCATAGATGCGGAAGCGACTGATGCCCACCTTGCTCGTCCATGCTTGAGGGAGCGTGTAACCCAAAGTGAGGTTCTTCAGGCGAAGGTAACTGCCGTCGCGGATATACATGTCGCTGCACACCCAGTTCTTCGAGTCGCCCAGTCGTGGCACTGTGTTGCTTGTGCCCTCGCCTGTCCAGCGCTGGAGCACCCAAGTAGGATAGTTGCCCGATGAAATGTCCTGGCGATAGGTGGCGTCGAAGATGTCAACACCGCTCACACCCTGGAAGAAGACGCTGAGGTCGAAGCCCTTCCACTGTGCGTCGAAGGTGAAGCCGAAGGTCCAGTCAGGAATACCGTTACCGATGTTCGTACGGTCGTCCGAAGTAATCTGGTTGTTGCCGTCGGTATCCACGAAACGGAAGTCGCCAGGTTGAGAGTTTGTGCCGTACTTAGCATTATAGTCGTTGGCCTCTGCCTGATTCTGCAGGATGCCGTCGGTCTTGTAGCCATAGAAGAATGGGAATGGCATTCCGTTCTCGGCACGCACGCCACCGTCGCTGAACTGGCTGATGATGTTGTAGTTCAGGAAGCCTGTGTCGTTGCCCAGGTTCTTCATCTTGTTCTTCAGGTAGGCTGCATTGCCCTTCACGGCGAAGCGAGCGTCCTGGATGTTCCACTTGTAGCCCAGTTCGAATTCCCATCCGCTGTTCTCCATGTCACCTACGTTGGCGAGCGGACGACGCTCTCCCACGTAGCTTGGGATAGGCAGGTCGATAATCATGCCGTTTGTCTTCTTCACGAAGTAGTCAACGGTGAAAGTCAGTTTGTTGTTCCAGAATCCGAAGTCCAAACCGAAGTTCGTCTGTTCGCTTTCCTCCCATTTCAGGTCCTCGTTGGCAAGGCGGTTTGCCTTCGAACCGTAGTTCATCGAGGCAGTCTTTCCATAGTAGTAGTTGCTGCTGCCGCCGAGTTCCGTCAGTGTCGTATAGGCGAAGTTACCGATATTATCGTTACCGTTCTTACCCCAGCTGGCACGCAACTTCAGGTTCGAGAGCCAGTCGCGGGTGTTCTCCATGAATGCCTCGTTCATCAGGTTCCAACCCACCGAGAAGGATGGGAACGTACCGTATTTGTGGTTTGGACCGAAGCGGCTCGAACCGTCGCGGCGGATGGTTCCTTGGAACATATATCGTTCGTCGTAGTTGTAGCTCACACGGGCGAAGAGCGAAGCCAGATGGTGCTCTGTGTAAGGACCGCCCCAAACGCCTATGAGGCTCTTTGCACCTGTCACCTTGCCGTTGTCATCCGTGGCAAGTTCCAGGTCGCCGCCTGTCGTGTAGTTGATGTATGGCTTCTCAGGGTTCACCAGATTCCAGTGCGAACCGCCGAGTTCGTCGCCCTTGAACTTCAAGGCACTCTGTCCCAGCACCACGCCGATGGAGTGCTTGCCGAAAGTCTTGTCGTAAGTCAGCGTGTTTTCTATCTGCCATGTCGAGTTGTTACCCTTGTAGGCAGTGGCCTGTGTGTGGTCGCTGTTGTTGTTTCCTGAGAGGTAGTATTTCTGCAAGGTGGCACCTTGATAGCCCCAGAAGGACAGTTCGGCACCGTAGGTGAAGTGATATTTCAGTTCGTCCCACAACTGCAGGTCGAGCGAGAATTTAGGTCTCACCTTGTGGCTCCAGTTTCGGTTTGGATTGCCCTGCATGATGGCTATTGGGTTGTTCTGCTCGTTGTAGCTACCTATGAAGTTAGGGATAGTGTAAGGATTGCCGTTCTCGTCCAAGTAGAGTTCGTTAGCTGAGTAGCGGTCAATCATCTGCTGACCGATGAGCGGAGCGTTGTAGTTAGGTGTGCCGTCGGCATTCAGCTCATAGCCTTTCTTCAGTGTCACAGGCAGGGTAGGAGCGAGGTAGAGGGCAGAGCCTAATGGAGAGCCCCAAGTGGAGTTCGCGTCAGTCTCTGTGTTATGTACGCGCATGTACGACACGTTTGCACCCAAGTCGAGCTTGTTCAGGAATGAACGCTCCTTTGAAGCATCGAACAGGTTGAACTGGTTATTTGAGTTGATGGTCAGACGGTCGTAGTTCGAGTGACCGTAGTTACCGCCTACGATACCTTCCTGTGTGAAGTAGCCCAACGAGAGGTAGTAGTTCACCTTCTCCGTCGCACCGCTCACGCTCACGTCGTGCTGGGTGATAGGGGCGTTGTCGTTGAAAATCAGGTCTTGCCAGTTGGTGCCGAAGCCCGTGATGACATCGCCGTTCGCATCCTTCATGTTGTAAGGGTCCATGTAGAGAGGCGAGAGTCCGTTCTGCACGCGGCGCTCGTTCTGCAGGATGGCGTAGTCGGTGGCACCCGTCACGTCGCGCTTGCGCCATGCACTCTGCCAACCCGTCGAGAAGTTGTAGCTGACTTGTGGCTTACCTATCTTACCCTTCTTGGTAGTGACGAGTACCACACCATTCGCAGCACGTGCACCATAGATGGCACCCGAAGCAGCGTCCTTCAGCACTTCGATACTCTCAATGTCGCTTGGGTTCACGCTCTCCATACCGTTCTGGTCGGTAGGCATTCCGTCGATAATATAAAGAGGTTCGGAATTGTTGATGGTTCCGATACCACGGATACGAATCATCGACTTCGAACCAGGCTGTCCAGAGGACGATGTCACGCTTACGCCCGCAGCCAGACCTTTCAGCGCATCGTCCGCGCGCAGGCGAGTCTTGCCGTCGAGGTCCTCAGCGCTCACTTTGGCGATAGAGGCAGTCACGACACTCTTCTTCTGCACGCCGTAACCGATGACAACTACATCCGACAGTGTCTTGGTGTCCTCTTTCAGCACGATGGACATGTTTGGTGTTGCTCGCTGTTCACGTGTCACATAACCCATGAACGAAACGACCAGCACCGTACCAGGTTCACCACTGATCGAGAAACGACCGTCAAGATCCGTGACGACACCTTCCGATGTTCCTTTCTTAATGACTGAAGCGCCAGTGATAGGTTCTCCAGCTTCATCTACCACCTTACCAGAGTAATTCTGTTTTTGGGCAGACATCGTTACCGACACCAATAGGGTCAATAACATGAATAGATACCTTGCTCTTTTCATCTTTGATTTTTTAGATTGTTAGTTTAGTTTTTCGTTTGGTGATCTCTGCCGCAAAGATAGAGAGAAAAAAGCTTAGTTGTTCACCAATATATGTAAAAGGTGGATTCGATACAATTTCAAAAATTGACAAACGTCTGTTTATCAGTGCTTTGTATTTTTATGTAACAACAAAAAGAGTGGATTGAATACAAAAGCAATGTGGGGAGTAGGCAACTCCAAAATATATAAAAAAGGCGGAGCAGAAGGGATTTTTATGGAAAATCCCTTCTGCTCCGAAAGAAATAGGAATAGCCTCACCCCCAACCCCTCTCCTAAGGCGAGGGGAGATTTACCATCCGGATGGTTTGCTCCCCCTCGGGGGGAGTTAGAGGGGGGCTTGGTTTTTTTTTCGTTAGTTATTTGACTTTATTGCATCTTTCCGTGTAGAACTTTCGGACGTCGGACCACCGATAATATGGAAAACTGTCGGTGGATACGGGGAGAATTGCCTCCTTCTCGTTGAGAAGACACTTCACGAGGATGTCGTTTGCACCACCCTTGCCACGATAGAACACCAACTGGATATTAGATGCCTTGCAAGTCTCCCAGTTCTGATAGCAGTCCTTCACCTCGTATGGGTCCTCGGGGTCGCGGTCGGCTCCGTTGATGCCCATCAGCACGGTGAGGGGACCAAGACAGGTGTCGTGCCCGAAACGGAGGTCGGCGATGTGGTCACTGCTGCCTTGGATGACTGCATCAGCCTTGCGGATGATGTCCTCGAGGATAGGAATCATCTCGTACTGTGGACCGAACACCCATGAATAGGAACCGAGGTTGGAGCCTTCCCACTGCTTGGCTATCTCTTCGTCGGTGATGATGTTGCCCATCATTCCCTCATGCCCGATGTTGGGAAGAGAAGTGTAGAGGTTGATGAGGTTGCTTCCGATATGGTTGCGATTCCCAGGCAGTCCCTCAGTACTGGTGAATACGCGTGCCACAATCCTCTCCCTCAGCGTATGGTCGTTGTCGCGGAACTGTGCCCTGTTCTTCTCGTAGCGAGGCTTCACGTCCTTCGGGTAGTTGTGCTTCACGGGGTTCTGCCTGTCGGTAGGAACCACGCCGTCGAGGGTGAAGCGTGAGGACTGCTCACGGACTTCAATGTTCGGATTGCATTGTACGAGTTCCTGGCAGAAAGCGGACATGCTGAGTACGCAGCGCCCCGTGAGCGAGGAAATGGCGAGTACATTGCCACCTTTCTTGAATACCAGTGGAAAATTATGGTACATGCGGCGTGCGATGCTTTGGTGCTGCTCCCATCCCAGTTGTGTCAGTTCGCTCACACCCGTGGTGAGTTCCTGCTTGGCTGCCATGAATTTGGTATAGAAAGCTTCGCCCTCGGCGGTGAGGAGTTGCTTGTTGTGGGCAGTGGTCATGAGACTGTCGAGTTCGGCATAGAGGGCAGGACTCCAGTAGTAGCGAGAGCCATGACGGGCGTAGTGGCTGATGTAGAAAGGTTTGTAGCCCTTGGGTGCCTTGGTCAGTGTGGCATTCGCTGGAGCTTGGTAGGGGTAGTCGTTGCCATAGGCTTTGCGTGGGTCCTCCTTGAGTTGAGTCATTGCCGACTTGGTTTGTGCCCATGTGGTCATGGTCAGGAGAAAGAACAATAGGATGGAGAGGATTCTTTTCATGGTGTAGCGTTTCTTTATAAATATGTGTAACAATTCAGGACAAAATTACTGATTTTTTCTAAATGGCAGATAGTTTTTGAGCTTTTTTTGATGAAATGATGAAAAACACTGATTCCTAAACAGAAATGGGGAAGCTTTCTCCATGCAAAAAAGAGTGCGCGTGCGACAAAAATAAGGGTGTACCTCGTTTTGTCGCAAAATTTGAGTTTTGTCGCAACAAAGTCGTAAGTTGTCAGGATGCAAATAGTCAAGCTTGTCTATATTCATTGTTACTTTGCACCGCAAACCAAATCATAACAATTAAAATCATTAAAAAATGATGACAAAAAAATTACAAACTAAGCGCAACACAGGGCTTAATGCCATCTGCAAGACAGCAACGGCATTGCTTTTTTCAGTTTCGATATTAGCTACTTTCATGGCATGCAGCCATGATGATGACTTAAACGAGAAATCAAAATCCAACAAAAAAGAAGGGACCATTGTCATCAAGACTCACGACAACCTCGCAGCCTTCCAAAACACGATTGTGGAAACCAACAAGGAGGGAATGTCGCAGGGAACCATCTTCTTCAATCCAGGAACGGAAGAGAACCACATAGCCGAGGTGACAGCTTCTCCCGAAACTCCGCTGAAAGGCTTCCGATGCATCACCTTCCTCAACAACAATGCGTGGCCCAAGAGTAATCTGCTAACGGGAGCACGCAAGTGGCAAAAGTTCGACATCGTGAGGAACATCCACATGAAGGACATCAGCGATTGCCTTTCCAGCAACGACCAGAGACTCAATTTCGTGTGCATACAGGGAAGCAGCAACGGAGTGAAGCCGATATTCTGCGCCATTTCGAATACGAAATATAGAAACCCAGTTTCTAACAAGTATCTCAATATAATGCGCAATTCCAGATACTGCCCAGGCGAGAACTCCTCTCCTACAGCGTTCAACATCCAGAAGATTCTGCAACCCAACTGGGACTCATTTGTGGAGACCTTCAAGGAGGCAGGTAACGGATCGCTCATTCAGGGATGCAATTACTGGTACGACGAAACCCATTACACTTTCATTTTCGAGTACAATGGCGTCATCTGCTACAGGAGTGGAGCCACCTACGGAGAAGATGACTTCGACAGGACGTATAACATGCTCTACAGAATCTACGGAAAAAACGACTCCGACATCTATGATGGAGCGAGTCTGTAAGAAGTGAAAAGTGAAAGTCTCACCCCCAACCCCTCTCCAAAGGGCGAAGGGAGTAGGATGCATCAGGGATTTAAAAGGATTTGGAGCGCTTCGCTTGAAATTGTATTTAGAATTATCATTTAGAATTTTAAAAATAATTTTACGTTTTAATTTTAAACTTCATTTCGAGCCGCAG